>ERZ1026903.194-NODE-194-length-32571-cov-4.966417_pt1 | contig 32571 bp, 25 predicted proteins | sample MGYA00380180_ERZ1026903 | MGnify/ENA primary metagenome ERZ1026903 (study PRJEB33269, sample SAMEA4719816) | human gut metagenome | biome: human-associated habitat; feature: organic feature; material: feces | place: Cameroon | collected 2013-10 ... | reverse complement strand
AACTTCTGCATCGTGACATCCAGCAACAAACAGGATACCAAGTCTTTCTCATGGATCGAGAGGCCACGATGATGAACTAAATAGAAAAAATCTATTGACATCATGAAGCAAAATGCTATAATTAAAACAAACATATGAATAACTGTTCATATATTCAAATAATCAAACAACGAAAAAGAAAGGAAGTATTATCATGAAAAAAACTTACAAAATCGACGTAGACTGCGCAAACTGTGCAAACAAAATGGAGCAGGCAGCTAAGAACACAGACGGAGTAAAGGATGCAACTGTAAACTTTATGATGTTAAAGATGATCGTAGAATTTGAAGAGGGTGCAGATCCTAAGAAAGTAATGAAGAATGTGCAGAAGAACTGTAAAGTTGTAGAAGATGACTGTGAGATCTTCCTGTAAGAGAAAATACTCATAAAAACAGGATATACGCAGTATTTTGTGAAGGAAAATGATTGTGTAGCGGCTTCATCAGGCAGAATGAAGAAGCGTTGAGAAGAGTGCAAGGAGAAAGGCTGGGGAAAGATATGACGAAAAGACAGAAAAAATCTCTGACCAGAATTATTATCGCAGCGGTACTTATGATCATATTGAAGTTCCTGCCTGTAGAAGGGTGGTTGAAGTTCGTACTTTATATGGTTCCGTACCTGGTTGTCGGATATGATATTTTAAGGAAGGCGTTCAAAGGGATTCTGAATAAGCAGGTATTCGATGAGAACTTTCTGATGGCAGTTGCTACGATAGGAGCAATTGCGCTTGGTAACTATAAGGAAGGCGTATCGGTTATGCTGTTCTATCAGATCGGAGAATTATTCCAGAGTTATGCGGTCGGAAAGAGCCGTAGGAATATCAGTGATCTGATGGATATCCGTCCGGATTATGCCAATATTGAAAAAGACGGGGACCTTGAACAGGTAGATCCGGATGAAGTGGAAGTCGGAACGGTTATCGTCGTTCAGCCGGGAGAAAAAGTCCCGATCGATGGTGTGATCGAAGAAGGAAGCAGTACATTGAATACCAGTGCACTGACCGGGGAAAGTGTTCCGAGAGAAGCGGCAGCCGGTGATGAAGTCATCAGTGGATGCATTAACCTGACTGGTCTTCTGAAGATCCGTACAACAAAAGAATTCGGAGAATCTACCGTATCCAAGATCCTGGATCTGGTAGAGAATTCAAGTTCCAAGAAATCAAGATCTGAGAACTTTATTTCCAAATTCGCCAGATATTATACACCGGCAGTCTGCTATGGTGCGCTTGCACTTGCAATCTTACCGCCACTGGTCAGAATGTTTGCGTTTGCGCTTGCGCCGGAATGGGGCGACTGGATCTACAGAGCACTGACATTCCTGGTTATCAGCTGCCCGTGTGCACTGGTGATCAGTATCCCGCTCAGCTTCTTTGCAGGAATCGGCGGAGCAAGTCATGAAGGTGTTCTGGTAAAAGGATCGAACTATCTGGAGACGATGGCACAGACAAAATATGTGGTATTCGATAAGACAGGAACCATGACGCAAGGCGTATTCGAGGTGAGTGGAGTTCACCACAATACGATGCCGGAAGAACAGTTATTAGAGTATGCGGCACTTGCGGAGTGTTCTTCTTCTCATCCGATCAGTAAGAGTCTTCAGAAAGCATATGGCAAACAGATCAACCGTGACCGTGTGACAGAGATTGAAGAACTGAGCGGTAAAGGTGTGACTGCAAAGGTTGACGGTATTCCGGTAGCGGCAGGTAATGCCAAACTTATGAAATATCTGAATGTGGAATACAGTGAATGTGAAGAGGTCGGTACGATCGTCCATGTTGCAGTAGACGGAAAATATGCAGGACACATTCTGATCTCAGACAAATTAAAACTGCATGCAAAAGAAGCAATCAGAGATCTGAAAAAAGCGGGCATCACCAAGACAGTTATGCTGACTGGTGACATGAAGCGTGTGGCAGATAAGGTTGCAGAAGAACTGGGAATCGGAGAAGTGTACAGTGAGCTTCTTCCTGCAGATAAGGTTGCGAAGGTAGAACAGCTTCTGAGTCAGAAATCAGAGAAAGAAAAGCTTGCGTTCGTCGGAGACGGAATCAATGATGCACCGGTACTGTCGAGAGCAGATATCGGAATTGCCATGGGAGCACTCGGATCAGATGCAGCAATCGAGGCAGCAGACGTTGTCCTGATGGACGATGATCCGAAGAAGATCGTAAAAGCAATCAAGATTTCCAGAAAATGTATGCGTATCGTATATGAGAATATTTACTTTGCCCTTGGAATCAAGGCAATCTGCCTGGTCCTGGGAGCACTCGGAATTGCGAATATGTGGATGGCAATCTTCGCTGATGTCGGAGTTATGGTCATTGCTGTATTGAATGCAATTCGCGCATTATTTGTGAAAAACTTATAGAAAAGGCTGGTGGGCAGATGGCAAAATTAGAAGAAGGAATGGAAGTATGCGAATCATGTGAGGTACATGAGAATCTTCTGAAGATCGTAAATGAAAAGATGCCGGAAGAAACGGAATTGTATGATCTTGCAGAATTGTTCAAGGTATTCGGTGATTCGACCAGAATGCGTATCCTGTTCGTGTTGTTCGAAGCAGAGGTGTGTGTCTGCGATCTGGCAGAGGCACTGAATATGACACAGTCTGCAATCTCACATCAGCTCAGGATCCTGAAACAGAATAAACTGGTTAAGAGCAGAAGAGAAGGAAAATCCGTGTTCTATTCACTGGCAGACGATCATGTGCGTACGATCGTAGACCAGGGAAGAGAGCATATTGAAGAAGATCTGTAGCATAAGAAGCTTATGTGAAAGAATACAAAGAATTAAAATTAAAAAAGAAAATATATAGCATAATGAATTGTTATGAGAAAGCGGGAAACCTGTATCAGATGATAGAAAGTCTGATACAGGTTTTTGTGTATCACCATGTGTTCGAAAGGAGCTGCCGGTGGCAGGTCCTGTAGATACCGAAATATGCATCCGAAATTGTAGATGTATTAGACTAAAGTATGAAAACCAGTCTATTTACTGCCAAATTATCAGAAATTAACAAGCAATAAAATAAAATGCGTTTAATATTACATTTTCTTATATTTGTATAAAAAAACTTAATATTTCCCATTGACAATTTAATAACCATCTTTTACACTATGGTTACAAGGTATTCATTTCTAATTAATTTCGATATTCGAATGGAGGTTTGAGTTATGGAACAGAAACAAGAAAAATTTAGTACCATAGGTTACATAGCAGCCGCGTTAGGTATGTGTATTGGTACTGGTAATGTATGGCGGTTTCCGCGAGTGTGTGCAGCAAATGGTGGAGGAGCATTTATTATAGCATGGACGATTGCAATGCTGATCTTTGCTGTACCGCTTCTTTCTACAGAGATGGCATTCGGTAAAAAGACAAGACTTGGATGTATCGGTACATTCCGTGATGTCGGTGGAAAGAAGTATACATGGATGGGATTCTTTGTTGCAGCAGTATGTTTCTTCCTGATGAGTTATTATTGTGTACTTCAGGGATATTGTTTGAAATACGCAGTTAATTCTGTTACTTCAGCATTTAAACCGAATCTGTCAACAGAGACGACATCGGCAATGTGGACAGCATTTACAGATTCACAGGCACAGGTTATTTTATTCCATGCGATCGGATTTGCACTTGCATGTTTCATCGTTTATCAGGGAATTGCAGGTGGAATTGAAAAATTCTGTAAAGTAGCGATACCGGCCCTGTTTATCATCCTTGTAGGATTAGCAATTTATGCAGTTACATTAAATGGAGCAAGTCAGGGACTTCAGTATCTCTTTACTATTAAGAAAGAATACATTTTAAGCCCGAATACATGGATTCAGGCATTCATCCAGGCAGCATGGAGCACCGGAGCCGGATGGGGATTCATTATTACATATGCGAACTACGTAGGAGAAGAGGAAGATGTTCCGACAAGCTGTCTGATCATGGGACTTGGTGATAACCTCGGAGCAATCCTCTCGGCACTGGTAGTTATCCCGGCAATCTGTGCACTTTCAGCTACACCGGAAGCAGCGAATGAAGCACTTAGTCAGGGAAACTTCGGACTTACATTTATTTACATTTATCAGTTATTTACAACAATCCCGGGCGGAAGATTTATTTCCTTTATCTTTTTTGGATTACTTGCAATAGCAGCAATCACATCACTGTTCTCTATGATCGAAGTTGGAGTAAAATGTGTTGTTGACCTTGGATTGCCGCGAAAGAAAGCAGTTGTCAGTGTCTGCTTCGCAGGATTCTTAGTAGGATGCTTCTCATGCTGGTCACTGGTTAATATTGATAACCAGGACTGGGTATGGGGACTCGGACTTCTGGTAAGTGGGGCCTTTATTGCAATCCTGGCATGGAAGTACGGTGTGGAAAAATTACGTACAAAGGAAGTTAATGCAAAAGGTGCAGATGTACATCTTCCAAAAGCATATTATACCGGATGTATGTATCTGATTCCGGTTCTGGTAGTGATCATGGTGGTTTACTGGTTATTACAGACAAAAAAGTGGTTCCCGGATACATGGCTGAATCCATTTATTATCCAGGATAATACAGGAACCGTATTACTTCAGTTCGCAGTAGTGATCATTGTAGGTCTCGCACTTTCCAGGTTATTTAATACAAAGACTGCAAAGGGAGCTATGAAAGATAACGAAGCTGCAAAATAATAGAAAGAAGGTATGAGCTATGACGATGGATGCAATTATTATGATGGTGATTACACTGGTTGGATATATTGGCGGATTTAGTTATTTCATGGTACGGGTATTTAAAAAAGAAAGAAGTAAATCCAAAGAGTAGGTATCGAACGGAGAATGAATAAAGGATAGTATGGTAAATTAGACGACGTTCTGATTGAAATGAATACATAACCGAACAGACCGGAGCCGGATTCTTGTCAGATGTGACAGGATTCCGGCTCCGGTCTCTTATTGTTTAATACCATCTGGTCATTGGCAGATCATTATTAATTCTTTTCGTCATCAGAATCTGATGAATATCAATGATTCCATTGTGGAAAGTTGCGGCACATGCAGAAAGGTACAGATCCCACATTCTTAAGAAACGTTCATCGAACATAGTGCGTTCCTTTTCGATATGATCTTTAAAGTTTTTCTCCCAACAAAGAAGGGTATGGTTATAATGGAGACGTAAGTCTTCGATATCCTGTGTATGGAAATTATCCTCGGCCATACAGTTCATAACTTCGCGGAGACTTGGAACAGATCCGCCCGGGAAGATATATTTCTTAACCCAGGGATCGCCAGGGTGCTCTTTTAAGGCACTGATGAAATGAAGAAGGAATAAGCCGCCATCTTTCATAACCTTACTTACGCAGTCCAGATATAATTGGTAATTTTCACGTCCGACATGTTCCAGCATACCGACGCTGACAACACGGTCATACATTTTACCATCAGAAGGAAGATCACGGTAGTCCATCAGTTTGACTTCCAGATAATCAGATAAACCTTCTTCTTTAATACGTTTCTGGCATTCTTTGTATTGTTCTTCACTTAAGGTAATTCCAGTACCTTTGATCTTATATTTTTTCGCAGCTTCAATAAGAAGAAATCCCCAGCCACATCCGATATCAAGAAGTGTCATACCTTCTTTCAGATATAATTTTTCAAGAATGTAATCGACTTTATTCTTCTGTGCCTGATACAGGGTATCATCCTTGTGTTTGAAATATCCGCAGGAATAACTCATTGTTTCATCGAGCCAGAGTTTGTAGAATTCATTTCCGATATCATAATGACTGCTGACTTCTTTTTTCTGATTTTTCTTTGAAGAAGATGGGAACATGATAGATTTCAAATGATGTTCATCAGTTGAAAATTTACCCATTTGTCCAAGAAAGTTATCGAGTGCCTGGTAAAGGTTTCCCTCAATATCAAGATCACCATCCATGTAAGCTTCTCCAAGCGCAAGGGAAGTACTTGTGATCAGATTCTTTAACGGGATGATTTTTTTGAAATTTACGGTAAATGTAGGTTTACCTTCACCGATCAGATGTTCGTGTCCGTTGATCTTGACCAGAAAAGGGTGTTCATTGAATTTTTTTAAAAATGTTATCATAGCCTGTTCTTCCAGCATAATACAACCTCCAGTTCTGCTATCATTATTTCCTTCGGTAGGAATTATATTCCTTATAATTTTTGAAAGTCAAATAAAATAGACATTTTTTGAAAATTGTATTGGAAGTACCAATTATAAATAAAAATATATATCAAAGTTCCGTATGGTTCTTGACATAGGAAAGAATAAGAGATAAAATACATATACCCCGTAAGGGTATAAAAAGAGAGGAAACATGCATATGGAAGATAAGAATACAGATAATAATGATAATAAAATAGAAAAAGAATGCTGTTGTCATTCATCCAAGCATCGGTCAGAAAAGGAATATAAGGATCTGATGAACCGCTTAAGCCGGATAGAAGGACAGGTGCGCGGCATTAAAGGTATGCTGGAGAAGGATGCCTATTGCCCGGAGATCCTGATACAGGTATCGGCGGTAAATGCGGCACTGAACAGTTTCAATAAAGTACTTCTGGCTAATCATATCCGTACCTGTGTGGCGGAAGATATCAGAGAGGGAAAAGATGAGACGATTGATGAGCTGGTAAAGGTTCTGCAGAAACTGATGCGGTAAACAATAAGAAATAAAATGACGGGAGGAAACAGACAACTATGGAACAATATGTAGTAACCGGTATGAGCTGTGCAGCCTGCAGCAGCAGGGTTGAAAAAGCAGTTTCAAAAGTACCGGGGGTAACATCCTGCTCGGTAAGTCTTCTTACCAACTCTATGGGGGTAGAAGGAACGGCAACGGAACAGGAGATCATTAAGGCGGTCGAAGATGCCGGATATGGGGCATCGAAAAAAGGAGAAGGCGCAGCAAAGGCGCAGCCGGCACAGGCTTTGGCCGGAGAGGACATGTTAAAAGACAGAGAGACGCCGGTACTAAAGAGACGTCTGATCGCGTCAGTGGGATTTCTGATCGTCCTGATGTATTTCTCCATGGGACATATGATGTGGGGGTGGCCGGTTCCGGGCTTCATGAAGGACAATCATGTGATGATGGGGCTGTTACAGATGCTTCTGACGATTGTAGTCATGGTGATCAACCAGAAGTTTTTCATCAGTGGATTCAAAGGACTGATCCACCGGGCACCGAATATGGATACCCTGGTGGCACTTGGATCCGGAGCGTCTTTTGTATACAGTACGTATGCACTGTTTGCAATGACAGATGCGCAGATGCGTGGGGATATGGATGCAGTAATGTCTTATATGCATGATTTTTATTTTGAATCGGCAGCTATGATCCTTGCACTGATCACGGTCGGAAAGATGCTGGAGGCAAGATCCAAAGGAAAGACGACCGACGCATTAAAAGGACTGATGAAGCTTGCGCCAAAGACAGCGGTTGTGATCCGTGATGGAAAAGAGGTTCAGGTATCGATCGAACAGGTGCAAAAGGGAGATTGCTTTATTGTAAAACCGGGAGAGAATATTCCGGTTGACGGAGAAGTTATAGAAGGAAACAGTGCAGTCAATGAATCTGCTCTTACAGGTGAAAGTATTTCGGTAGATAAGGCTGTCGGTGATAAGGTATCAGCCGCAACCGTAAATCAGTCCGGATATCTGAAGTGCCGTGCGACCAGAGTCGGCGAGGATACGACACTTTCACAGATCATTCAGATGGTAAGTGACGCGGCTGCAACGAAAGCACCGATCGCAAAGATTGCGGACCGTGTATCCGGAGTATTTGTGCCAACGGTTATTACGATTGCAGTGATTACAATGATTGTATGGCTGATCGCAGGACAGAGTATAGGTTTTGCATTATCCAGAGGAATTGCGGTGCTGGTGATCAGCTGTCCGTGTGCGCTCGGACTTGCAACACCGGTAGCAATTATGGTCGGAAATGGAATGGGCGCCAGAAATGGTATTATGTTCAAGACAGCAGTTTCACTGGAAGAGACTGGAAAGATGCAGATTGTTGCGCTGGATAAGACCGGTACGATCACAAGCGGAGAACCGAAAGTAACAGATATCATTCCGGCAGCGGGAGTAACAGAAGATACCTTATTGAAATGTGCGTATGCATTGGAGAATAAGAGTGAACATCCACTGGCAAGAGCAATCCTTGAAAAGGCAAAAGAGGAAAATGCCGGCATCGAAGAAGTTACCGGATTCCAGGCCCTTCCGGGTAACGGCTTGACAGCCATACTGGATGGTCATACATTATATGGAGGAAATCATACATTTATCAGCAGTAAGGTATCCGTTGATGGAGATATCCAGAAGGAGGCAGAGCAACTTGCCGAAGCAGGAAAAACACCATTATTCTTTGGAAATGAAGACCGTTTATTAGGTGTAATTGCAGTGGCGGATGTTATCAAAGAAGACAGCCCGCAGGCGATCAAAGAATTACAGAACATGGGAATCCATGTAGTCATGCTGACCGGAGATAACGAACGTACTGCAAAAGCCATCGGGCAGCAGGCCGGAGTTGATGAAGTGATTGCAGGCGTACTTCCGGAAGGAAAAGAGCAGGTGATCCGTAAGCTGAAAGAAAAAGGAAAAGTTGCGATGGTTGGTGACGGTATCAACGATGCACCGGCACTTACAAGAGCTGATATGGGTATCGCGATCGGAGCCGGAACGGATGTTGCGATCGATGCGGCAGATGTTGTGCTGATGAAGAGCCGGTTAAGCGATGTACCGGCAGCAATCCGCATGAGCCGTGCGACACTTCGTAATATTCATGAGAATCTGTTCTGGGCATTCTTCTATAACATTATCGGAATCCCGCTTGCGGCCGGCGTGTGGTATCCGCTGTTCGGATGGAAATTAAATCCGATGTTCGGTGCGGCAGCCATGAGCTTATCAAGCTTCTGCGTGGTATCGAACGCATTGAGACTGAATCTTTTTAAGATGTATGATGCATCAAAAGATAAAAAATTAAAAGAAAAAAAGAGATCCAAGAAGGAGGACAAGACAATGAAAAAAGTAATGCATATTGAAGGAATGATGTGTGGACACTGTGAGGCAGCCGTAAAGAAAGCACTGGAAGCACTTCCGCAGGTAGATGAAGCGGTTGTAAGCCATGAGGCAGGAACAGCAGAACTGACATTAAATGCAGAGATTGCAGAGGATGTGCTGAAGAAGACAGTAGAAGACAAGGATTATACGGTGACATCTGTGGAATAATCTATGATTTCTTATATAGAGAGTATACTTTTTATTTGAAGCATCCAAAGAACACTGCTATACTTAATTATAAGTATCATAACGAGGAAGGAACGAAAGTTAATGAGAAAGAGTGGAATGTTAATGCCGGTCTCTGCACTTCCGGGGGCATATGGAATCGGGTGCTTTTCAAAAGAGGCATATGAATTTGTAGATATATTAAAAGAAGCAGGACAGAAGTTATGGCAGATCCTGCCGCTTGGTCAGACAGGATACGGAGATTCTCCGTACCAGTCATTCTCCACATTTGCGGGAAATCCATATTTTATCGATTTGGAGACATTGATCGAGGATGAACTTCTGAAAAAAGAAGAATGCGATGTTGCTGATTTCGGAGACGATGAAGAAGCAATCGATTATGAAAAAATGTATTATGCAAGATTCAAAGTATTAAAACTTGCATATGCGAGAGCAAAAAAGAGCGGACTGACAGAAAGTAAGGCTTATCAGACCTATCTGGAAGAAGAAAAAGCATGGCTTGCAGATTATGCATTGTACATGGCGGTAAAAGATTCGTTTGATGGAAAAAGCTGGGATCAGTGGGACGAAGATATCCGGCTGCGTAAGCCGGATGCGATTGTAGCATATCAGAAGAAGTTAAGTTCAGAGATAGAATTTTATGAATTCCTTCAGTATCTGTTTGCCGGACAGTGGGCAGGTCTGAAAAAATATGCCAATGAACAGGGAATCGAGATTATCGGAGATATTCCAATCTATGTAGCATTTGATAGTGCGGATACCTGGGCGAATCCAAAGTTATTCCAGTTAGATGAGGAGAATCTCCCGGTGGCAGTGGCAGGATGTCCGCCGGATGCATTCTCAGCAACCGGACAGCTGTGGGGCAATCCATTGTATGCATGGGAGTATCATAAGAAGACCGGATATGACTGGTGGATGAAGCGTGTAGCGCAATGCTTCAAACTTTATGACATCATCCGCATCGATCATTTCCGTGGATTCGACGAATACTATGCAATCCCATACGGAGATAAGACTGCAGAGAACGGAGAATGGATGCCGGGACCGGGTATGGATCTGTTCCGTACGATGAAAGAAAAACTGGGTGATCTTCCGATCATTGCAGAAGATCTGGGATTTCTTACGGATACCGTCAGAAAATTATTGAAAGACAGCGGCTATCCGGGAATGAAAGTATTGGAATTCGCATTTGTGGCAGGACAGGACAGCGATTATCTTCCACATAATTATGACAAAAACTGTGTAGTCTATACAGGAACCCACGATAACGATACCCTTCAGGGATGGTATCAGACACTTTCCGAAGAAGATAAAGAGATGACAAAGGAATATCTGAATAATCCATACACTCCGGATGAAGAAGTACACTGGGATTTCATAAGTCTGGCAATGAGAAGTGTGGCAGATACGTGCATCATTCCGGTACAGGATTTTCTGGGACTTGGTAATAAGGCAAGAATTAATATGCCATCTACACTCGGCGGTAACTGGATGTGGAGAATGAAAAAAGGCGCATTTACAGATGAACTGATCAAGAAGATCAGAAAAATGACAGACGTCTGCGCAAGATAAACATAACAGGAAACAAAATGAAAACACAATATTCAAACGAAGGATTCACTGAGAAGGGAATGGAAACGTTTTGGATATTGTGTTTTTCTTTTTGTTTTGTATATGCCAAAACCTCTGATTTTTCATAAAAGTATAATTTTTGACATAAAATGTATGATTTTTTGCATAACAGATATGATTTTTGGTAAAGAAAAAGTATAAAAAATTATAAAATGAGACTGTAATATGTTAAGATGGTATTAATAAAAGGTATGAGGTGTACTATGGGGTTGTTAAAACTGGTGATCGTAGATGATGAGCCGATTCTGCTGGAAGGTCTGGTAAAGACGTATGACTGGAACGGTATGGGATATGAAGTGGTTGGTTTTGCACAGAGCGGAGAGCAGGCGTTAAAGGTAATACGTGAAAAAAAACCACACGTAGTGCTGACAGACATCAGGATGAAACAGATTTCCGGACTTATGGTAATGGAAGAAATCAAGAAAGAGAACCCGGAATGTCAGTTCGTGGTATTAAGTGCATACAGGGATTTTGAATATGCGAAGAAGGCATGTGATCTGGGGGCATTCGCATATCTTCTGAAGCCGATTGAAGATGAAAAATTACAGGCGACGATGACAGATGTCGGTAAAATCTGTGAAAATCAGATCAGAAATGAGGAGAAGTATGACAGTTGGGAGAGACTTCTGAAAAAGGACGGAGATGGATTTTTGCAGGTTGTCGTGCAAAAATATGTCCAGAACCGGCTGCCGGAAGAAAAAGTAGATGAAGTCTTCCATACGCTGCAGGATGTCATGAAGGAAGGAGACCGGTTTATTACAGTATATGCAGATCTTGATCTGGCCTATAAGATTACCAATGAACTGGAATATGAAGCTTCGAGATTTTCCATGGTCAGAATGATTGAAGAAAAGATCGCAGAGAGATTCACATACTGGAAATTCGAGAGTGAAGAAGGACATCGTACATTTATTATAAAGACGCAGGAGAACGCAGCGGTACATGAGCTGAAAGAACTGCTGGAAGAGGTAAAAAAAGAAGAGAACAGTCCGGTTATTGCAGCAATATCCAAACCATATAAAGGAATCCGCGGAATCAAAAGAAGTTTCGAAGAAGCGCAGAGATTGTACGCTGTTACAAATGCATCCGGATCGGGAGTATTTACAATCCCGGAGACTGTTGAAGAAAAAGAGGATAGTCCATATCCGGCGGAGGCAGAGATGATGGTGGTCAACAGCGTGCGGAAGAACGATGCCGCACAGTTAAAGCAGGCATTTGTACATTTTATTTATCAACTGCCACATAGAGAAGAACTCCAATGCCAGTATATGCACAAGGTCATGGTGAAGACAGAATTCATGTTAAAAGACAGTTACGGGATGGATGAATCACTGAACCAGCAATTTGAAAATTATTATTCGAATATGAGGAACTTAAAGGCAGCAAAAGCGGTGGATGTTTGTTACAAGATTCTGGGAACGGCTATTGAAAAAAGACTGGAAAATGCAGAGAAGAAAGAGAATAAGGGCTCGAAAGAATACATTGCAGCGGCTGTGGCATATATAGATGAACATCTGGATAATGAAGATCTTTCGATTGTATCAGTGGCGACACATGTATATCTGAATCCGGTATATTTTGGACGGGTATTCAAGAATACCTTTCATATGACATTCAAACAATATCTGCTGCAGCGTAGAATGGAACTGGCAAAGAGACTGCTGGAAGACGGAAGAACCAGCATCGGTAATATCTGCGAGCAGGTCGGAATCAGTAATCCATCCTATTTTTCACATTTGTTTAAAGAATATACAGGACAGCTTCCGAGAGATTACAAAAGGGAATATGAGGTATGAAAAAAAGTAAAATGTCAGGAATCCAGAAAAAGTATCTGAAGTATATGTGTACGCTTCTGATACTGGCACTGGTTCTTTCCAGCATCTGTGTATGGACTTACGTCAGACGGAATATGACAGATGTGATTGTGGATAAGTATGAATTCATGAATGAGAAGATGGGGATAGCCCTGGATAATCTGTATCGGAAGACGGATGCCGTGACAGCAGAGATCATCCTGGAAGATGATGTGCAGAAGAGTCTGAAGAATAAAGAACTGCAGGAAGTAGAGAGGAATGCACTGAGCAAATATTTTGCATATATAGATCTGAATCATGTCGCTGATTACTGCTACATTGATAATAAAAGAAATGTTTACGCAAAATCGTATTCCCAGATTGGTTATTCGGATTTTCAAAGCAGTGGTCTGCGTGAGAAAATGGGGAACGAGTATGCGAAGACGCAGTGGATCTGGACCCGGGATTACCTGTTTGGTACGGGGGACGAGGCATTGTTTATCGGAAGATATGTGAACAGTATGGATTATGCACATGAGCCTGGAATCGTGTATCTGAAGATGAATCAACAGTTTCTGGAAAATGTGATGGATAAAGATAAGAAGATTGCAAAAGATGTTGCAGTAGGGATCATAAGCCCGGAAGGAAAGACTTGCATCCGGCAGGATCCGGAGGATTTCAATATCGGAAAAAAGACAATGAAGAAGATTACGGAACTGACCAGAACGAAAAAATCCGGCGTGATCGTGCAGGGAAAAAAGATAGAAGGCGGGATTTTACAGGCATACCGGCAGGAAGAGACAGGGATGGTGATCTTTACACTGGTTCCGGATGCGATATTGAATCAGGGACTGACGCAGATATTGATCGTATTACTCACTATCTATGCGGTAATCGCGGTGCTGGCGTTTGTATTAAGTCTTTATGCATCACAGACATTTACCCGGCCGATCAGACAGATCAGTGATGCCATGACAAGTTTTGATGGAAATGATTTTACACATATCATTCAGATCCATACGGACACGGAACTGGATAAGATCGGGCATGCCTATAACGAGATGTTGAAGAATATCGAAGAGTTCCAGAACGAGATCAAGAATCAGCAGAAAGAACTAAGAATCAGTGAGATGAATACGCTGATCAGCCAGATCAATCCGCATTTTCTCTATAATACGCTGGATACCATCTATATGCTGGCGCGGATCAACGGCGAAGAGAAGACGATGAAGATGATACAGGCACTGTCAAAGTATCTGCGTCTGTCACTGAGCAAAGGCCGTGAGATCGTGACAGTAGAAGATGAGCTGGAAAATGTAAAAAGTTATATGGAGATCCAGCAGATCCGCAATGAGAATCTGTTCCACTATGAGATCGAATGTGGAGAAGAACTGAAAACAAGGTGGATATTAAAGCTGATCCTACAGCCAATTGTGGAAAATGCAGTCAAATATGGATTTTGTGATATCTTCGAAGGCGGTCTGATAAGGATCAGTGTCACTGAACAGGCCGGACAGCTTACATTCAGTGTCTATAATAACGGAACTCCGATGAAAGAGCAGGTGGCGGAGAAGTTAAACGGACTGTCGGAGATACCGGTGTCAAAAATGAAAGAAAGTTTTGAAGACAAAAAACATGGTTATGGTGTGATAAATATTATTACGCGACTGCGGTTAAAGTATGGGGAGGATGTGAGATTTTTCTATGAATCTGATACAAATGGAACCGTCTGTGTTATCCAGATCCCGGATGACGGGAAAGAAAACAGTGAACAGTAGACGGATTATGGCAGCAGTGATGGTGATCGTCATGCTGACAGCACTGACCGGCTGTGCGGGAAAAGAGAATACACAGACCAGAAAAAAGAATAAAGTAGTAGAGATCCCAATGATCCTTACCGTAGATTCCAGTACCGGTAATAAGAATGAAGAGGAAGTGGTGGAGCGGTTTAACAGGGCATACAAAGGAAAGTATCATATAGACGTGGACTGGGTGCTGGAGACGGAGGAAGAATACCGGAAGAATCTGAAACGTATGAATGTGACAGATGAATTACCGGCTATTATCACTGATCTGCGTGTGCTTCCGTCTTTCTATCAGATGATGATCAAGGAAGGCAGGATTGAGGACCTGACACCGTACATTAACGAAGATCAGGAATGGAAGGATATGATCGAACCGTCAGTCATGGAATCGGTCATGGAAGAAGATGGAAAGATTTATCTGGGTCCGGTCAGCACGGCGGCATTCGCCTGTTCAGGGGTTTTCTGGAACCGGGAGTTATTCGAACAGGCAGGAATCAGCAGATTCCCTGAGACATGGGAAGAATTCTGGAAATGCTGTGAGAAACTGAAAGCAGCAGGGATCACGCCGCTTGCCCTGCATACGGAAGGAACGGCATGGGCCGCAATGCTGCTTGCAACAGCAGAAGTAGCAGGAAGTGAAGAAGGAGCGGCATTCATGAAACAATTATACCCGGATACCTATCAGAATGAGCCGGGCCTGGAGATAGCCGGTACATTAAAAAAATTATTTCAATATACGACCCAGGATGCATTACACAATGATTTTGACGTAGCTTATGATAATTTCGTGGCAGGAAATGCAGCAATGATACCAAATGGTTACTGGATGATTGATCAGATTCCAGATGCAATGCAGGAAAAAGTATGTTTTTCTACATTTCCTGAAAATAAACTGATAGGATCACCGGAGACATTCGGCTGGGCAGTTGTATCAACTTACAGTGAAAAGGTGAAAAAAGGAGCAGTTGAGTTCCTGAAATTCAGAACGAAACTGAATAAAGAACAGAAAGAAGAGCTGCTGAATAGCAGGACAAGACAGGAAGGAACGCTGCTGGATGATTATCTGAAGGCTTATACGGGAAATCCACAGATTGTACCGAATTATCAGGTAAAGTGGAATTCACTGTTACAGGAGGATGTACTGGGAGAATGTCTGGCGGAACTGGTACAGGGAAAGATAACGGAGCAGGAATTCACGCAGGCAGAAGACGAAAGCATCCGGCAGTTTGAAGAAGAACAATAGATATGTTTTTTTGTATATCAGGTTGTTTTATTGATACAGGATCTGAGCGCATTTCTGTTAATATAATGACAACAAGAGAAACGAAGGTTTCAAAAAAGAAAGGCGAGGGAAATGAATTATGAAAATGCGTAAAGTTGTATCAGCAATGCTGGTAGCAGCCATGGCAACAGGAATGGTTGCAGGATGTGGAAACTCTTCTGACAGCAAGTCAGACAAGAAAGACGCAAAAGGAAAAGTATACTACTTGAACTTCAAGCCAGAACAGGATGAGCAATGGCAGGATCTGGCAAAAGAGTATACAAAAGAAACAGGAGTAGATGTAACAGTACTTACAGCAGCATCCGGAGAATATGAAAAGACATTAAAATCTGAGATGGCTAAGAGCAATGCTCCGACACTGTTCCAGGTAAACGGACCGGTTGGACTTGCAAGCTGGAAAGATTACTGCTACGATTTGAAAGATTCTGATGTTGCAAAACAGCTGACAAGTGATGATTTTGCACTGATGGACGGCGACAAGATGTCAGGAATCGCATACGTAGTAGAAAGCTACGGAATCATTTACAACAAAGAACTGTTAAAGAAAGCAGGATACTCAGCTGATGATATCACTAACTTTGACAGCTTCAAGAAAGTTGTAGAAGACATCACAAAGAATAAGGACAAACTTGGATTCTCAGCATTTACATCCGCTGGTATGGACGGATCATCTGACTGGAGATTCAAAACTCATCTGGCAAACCTTCCAATCTACTATGAATACAAAGATGAAGGAATCAATAACACAGATGCAATCAAAGGAACATACCTTGATAACTACCGTCAGATCTGGGATCTCTACATCAACAACGCTACCTGCAAACCAACAGAGCTTTCTACAAAGACAGCTGACGATGCAACAGCAGATTTCGTAACAGGTGATGCAGTATTCTACCAGAATGGTACATGGGAATACAACAACATCAAAGATGTCGGAGATGACAATCTTGGAATCCTTCCAATCTACATCGGTGTAGAAGGCGAAGAAGATCAGGGAATCTGTACAGGTACAGAGAACTACTGGTGTGTAAACTCCAAAGCATCTGAAGACGACATTCAGGCAACACTTGATTTCATGAACTGGTGTGTAACATCTGATGATGGTGTAAAGGCAATGTGCAAAGACATGGGATTCACAATTCCATTTAAGAAGAACCTGAAATCAGACAATGTACTTGTTAACGAAGCAAACAAATATACAGAAGACGGAAAGACTCCTGTATCTTGGAACTTCTCAACAATGCCATCAGAAGAGTGGAAGAACGGAGTAGGTTCTGCACTGACAAGTTACGCAGCAGATCCGACAGATGCAAACTGGGCAAAAGTTACAACAGCATTCGTTGACGGATGGGCAAAAGAAGCTGCAGCAGCAAAATAAAAAATAAAAATGTAACAATCAAAATAGTTATATGAAGTGAGTAGTGGCGGGCGGTTGCAAGAAACCCCCGCCGCTTTTACGAAAAAGTGCAGGGAAATGAAGCGGAGATTCTCTGCATGGAAGGAGGAATTTATTATGGAAAAATCCATCAAACGTTATATGCCGATTTTCGTGCTTCCAACGTTTTTTGCATTTATTCTTGGCTTTATCGTTCCTTTTATTATGGGAATCTGGCTTTCATTTTGTAAATTTACAACCGTAACAGACGCGAAATTCGTAGGATTTTCAAATTACATAGAAGCACTGAAAGATACGGCATTTCGTCATTCATTCTGGTATACCGTACTGTTCGCGATTGCATCTCTTCTGATCATTAACATCATAGCATTTGCACTTGCAATGGCACTGACAAAAGAAATGCACGGAACAAATGTCTTCCGTACGATCTTCTTCATGCCGAACCTGATCGGTGGTATCGTACTTGGATATATCTGGCAGCTGATCTTTAACGGAGTCCTTTCCAGATATGGTACCGCACTTGCTCTGAATGAGTGGTATGGTTTCTGGGGATTGATCATTCTGGTCAGCTGGCAGCAGATCGGTTATATGATGATCATCTATATTGCTGGTCTTCAGTCTATTCCTGGTGATGTCATTGAAGCAGCAGAGATTGACGGAGCAAATAAGATCCAGACATTATTTAAGGTAACGATCCCGATGATGATGCCATCGATCACGATCTGTATGTTCCTGTCAATTACAAACGGATTCAAGTTATTCGATCAGAACCTGTCCCTGACAGCCGGTGAACCGTCTAAGATGTCTGAGATGATGGCGCTTAATATCTTCAATACGTTCTACGGACGTACCGGATGGGAAGGAGTCGGACAGGCGAAGGCAGTCATCTTCTTTGCAATCGTAGTTGTGATCGGTATGATCCAGTTACGTGCAACACGTTCTAAGGAGGTACAGCAGTAATGAAGAAAAAAACAAGTAAATTAAGCTGGTTTGGAACAGGTGCATTTACGATCATCGGTATTGTATATATCATGCCGATCCTGATCGTGCTGATCAACTCATTTAAAAATAAAGTATTTATCAACAAAGAACCATTCAAACTCCCGACAAAGCAGACATGGGTAGGAATCGATAACTTCCTGTCCGCAATTGACAAATATGAACTGCTGAGTGCAGTCGGCTGGACTGTATTTATCACAGTTGGTTCCGTACTTGTGATCCTTGTATGTACTTCTATGTGTGCATGGTATATTACAAGAGTAAACAGTAAGTTTACAAAACTGTTATATTTACTCTGCGTATTTTCCATGGTTGTTCCGTTCCAGATGGTTATGTTCACCTTATCGCTGGTAGCTGACCGTACCGGTCTTCGTACACCTTGGGGAATCATCATCATTTACCTCGGATTTGGTGCAGGTCTTGCAGTATTCATGTTCTGCGGATTTGTAAAATCCATTCCACTGGAAATTGAAGAAGCAGCAATGATCGACGGATGTACACCACTTCGAACCTTTTTCTCCGTTGTACTTCCGATCATGAAGCCGACATACATTTCCGTAGGAATCCTGGAGACAATGTGGATCTGGAACGACTTCCTGCTTCCATATCTGGTACTGGATTTGAATAAGTATAAGACAATCTCAATTGCGATCCAGTATATGAAGGGAAGTTATGGACGTGTAGATATGGGTGCTGTTATGGCAGCGCTGATCCTTGCGGTAATTCCGGTAGTTATCTTCTATCTGGCTTGTCAGAAGCATATTATCAAAGGTGTTGCAGCCGGAGCTGTAAAAGGTTAATAAGGACAAAAAAGGAGATTTGGCATTTGGATATGTCAGATCTCTTTTTGAATATGTAAAAGTATATAAGAAAAGTTGACAGCGGTGGAGAAGGAAGATATCACTTGACATTTTTCACTTATTTTTTAAAATATAGTGAGAGATGAAGAGGAGTAGTTTTTATTATGAATTCAAATTTTGAATATTACAAAATATTTTATTATGTAGCAAAATATGAAAATCTTACCAAGGCGGCAACGGTACTGAAGACCAGCCAGCCGGCAGTCACGCGTACCATACACAAACTGGAAAATGAACTTGGCTGCCGCTTATTTACGAGGAGTAAGACCGGAATGCAGCTAACTCCGGAAGGCCGGACATTTTATGGATATGTAGCGGCAGGATGTGCCCAGTTTTTCAAAGGAGAAAATGATCTGAGTAATCTGATCTCGCTGGAGAACGGAACGATCTATATCAGCGCTACGGAGACGGCACTTCACTGTTATCTTTTTCAGGCAATGGAAGAATTCAACAGCCTGTATCCGAATGTGAGGTTTAAGATTCTGAATAACAGTACGACAGAGTCGGTGAATGCAGTAAAAGAAGGAAAAGTAGACCTTGCATTTGTATCGGCGAACCTTCAGGTAGCAAAACCTCTTCGGATGAAGATCCTGAGAAAATATCATGATATCCTGATCAGTGGAAACAGATTTGGAGAATTAAAGGATGATGGGAAAGAGGTCTCACTTAAGGAACTGGTGTCCTATCCGTGGATCAGTCTGACTGCAGAGACGATTACCAGACGTTTTCTAAATGAATATTTTGAAAAGAACAGTCTGACATTTACACCGGATATGGAGCTTGCAACGACGGATATGATACTTCCGGCGGTAAGGCACAATCTGGGACTTGGTTTCATCCCGGCGGAATTTGCAGATTCGGAACTTAAGTCCGGACAGGTATTTGAGATCAAAGTGAAAGAAAAGCTGCCGGAACGTAATATCATACTGATCTACGACATGGAATATCCGCAAAGTATCGCGGCAAAAGAATTTCAGAAATTCCTGAAAGAAAAAGAAATGTAAAAACCCGGAAGCTTACATAAATTCGGATGATCAATAATGATCAGATAAAAGATAAAGGTATCGAATTGGAGTAAAATATTGTAAGCTTCCGGGCTTTTATTATATTAAAACAAACTAATCAATAGAGGACTTTTTTATTTATGCCACTCCCAGTTACGGATCTCTTCAAGATCCTGTCCGTATTCGGCAATGTACTGTTTGTGCTCAACCAGCTTGTCGTTCATCTTCTGGATCAGGAAGGATCCCTTGTTGCCAAGCTGTGGCAAGTGCATGATTGCATCTTTTACCAGGTTGAAACGGTCGATCTGGTTCTGTACACGCATATCGAATGGTGTAGTGATCGTTCCTTCTTCCTGATATCCATGAACAGAAATGTTATGGTTGTTACGTTCATATGTAAGTTCATGGATCAGTGTCGGATATCCGTGGAATGCGAAGATTACCGGTTTATCCTTTGTAAAGATTGCATCGTATTCTGCATCGCTCAATCCGTGAGGATGTTTGTGGTCTGATTCAAGCTTGAACAGGTCGACTACGTTAACAACACGGATCTTAAGGTCTGGCATCTCATCACGAAGGATGGTAACTGCAGCCATTGTTTCCAGTGTAGGTGTATCACCACAGCAAGCCATAACAACATCCGGCTCTTCACCACAGTCGTTACTTGCCCACTCCCAGATACCGATACCCTGTGTACAGTGCTTAACAGCCTGTTCCATAGATAACCACTGGCAGCTTGGATGCTTAGATGCTACGATCGCATTTACATAGTTCTTACTCTTGATACAGTGATCGAAGCAGGAAAGTAAGCAGTTTGTATCCGGTGGGAGATACATGCGGACAACATCTGCTTTCTTATTAGCAATGTGATCCAGGAATCCCGGGTCCTGATGTGTGAATCCGTTGTGATCCTGCTGCCATACGTTTGATGTCAGGATGAAGTTAAGAGAAGCAATTGGCTGTCTCCATGAAAGCTGGTTGCATACTTTTAACCATTTTGCATGCTGGGCTGCCATAGAGTCAACAATACGGATGAATGCTTCGTAACTTGCGAAGAATCCATGACGTCCTGTTAACAGATAACCTTCCAGCCATCCTTCACACATATGCTCACTTAACATACCATCCATGATACGTCCGTTTCTTGCAAGACAATCGTCTGTGTCAAGAAGTCCGGCATTCCAGTCACGGTTCTGTGTTTCAAATACTTTGTATAAACGGTTAGACATACTTTCGTCAGGTCCGAAGATACGGAAGTTCTTGTTCTCTTCGTTTAATTCGAAGATGTCACGGATATATCCGCCAAGTTCGATCATATCCTGAGCCTTTGTCTTACCTGGTTCCACTTCGATTCCATAAGAACGGAAGTCAGGAAGTCTTAAGTCTTTTAATAATAATCCACCATTTGCATGTGGGTTAGCTCCGAGACGGGCATCTCCCTTAGGTGCAAGTTCCGCAAGTTCTGGGATCAGGCGTCCATTTTCATCGAAGAGTTCTTCTGGATGATAGCTTTCCAGCCACTCTTTTAAGAGTTCCAGATGTTCTGGACTTTCCATTGTAAGTGGTACCTGATGTGCACGGAAAGATCCTTCAATCTGCTGTCCATCTACAACCTTTGGTCCAGTCCATCCCTTTGGTGTACGCAGAACGATCATTGGCCATGCCGGACGTTCTGGATTATTGTTCTCACGTGCATTTTTCTGGATTGCTTTGATCTCTTCGATAACAGTATCCATTGTTTCTGCCATCTTCTTGTGCATTGTCATCGGATCATCGCCTTCTACGAAGTAAGGTTTCCATCCACATCCTTTGAAGAAGTTCTCAACTTCCTCGTGGGAAATACGAGAGAAGATAGTAGGGTTACTGATCTTATATCCATTTAAATGAAGAATTGGAAGTACAGCACCGTCTGTAACTGGGTTCAGGAACTTGTTAGACTGCCATGAAGTAGCTAACGGTCCGGTCTCAGCTTCACCGTCACCAACAACAACAGTTGCGATCAGATCCGGGTTGTCGAATACAGCACCGAATGCATGAGCGATAGAGTATCCAAGCTCTCCACCTTCGTTGATAGATCCTGGTGTCTCTGGTGCACAGTGACTCGGAACTCCACATGGGAATGAGAACTGCTTGAACATCTTCTTCATACCTTCTTCATCCTGGCTGATGTTCGGATATACTTCGCTGTAAGAACCTTCCAGATATGTATTGGCAATTAAGAAGTTTCCGCCATGTCCAGGACCTGATAATAAGATCATATCCAGATCATAACGTTTGATTTCACGGTTGCAGTGTACATAGATAAAGTTCTGCCCTGGGACAGTTCCCCAGTGTCCAACGATTTTTTTCTTGATCTGATCCATTGTAAGTGGCTCTTTTAAGAGTGGATTGTCAAGAAGATATAACTGACCGGCTGACAGATAGTTGGCAGCACGCCAGTAAGCATTCATCTTTTCAAGCATTTCCTGAGATAACGGCTGTTTCTCAAGACATGTTTTTGTGTCTTCCATATTCTTACCTCTTTCATAAAAACTTTGTGTTAATTATTTAACCAAATGTAGGATATCATAATAAGAACAATACGTAAAATAGCAATTATGCATTAAGATTATAAGTTTTTGATATGGATGTACGGATAAAAATACAAAGGAAGAGAAGTATCTACATATAATAAAAGGATTTAGTTCAAAAAGGATTTAGAGCGAACGAAAAATAAAATACAATCTAATTCGACATGTTTGTCAAAAACAATACAAGTAAATGGAAAAATGAAAGTTGTATTGTTTTTTAAAGAAAATATGAAGAAAAAGCCAAAAAGTGCACAAAAAATTCATTTTTTGTTCACAATTATATCGGATAAGACTGTCAAAACGCACAAAAAGATAGGAAAACACACATAAAAGTAATGGAAAACAACTTGCAACAATACAACTTTGTGAGAAAAAATGGTTGTATTTTGTTGCGAAACCGGACAGGTTAAGTATATAATTGAATCATCAAATAAATAGAAAACGGAGGAAACATTATGAAGAGAGTTCTCAAAAAAGTAACAGCAGCTCTTTTAGCAGCAACAATGGTAGTCGGACTTGCTGCATGCGGAAACGGTGGAAGTTCTGATGACAAGAGCAGCAAGAGCAGTAAATCAGGAAAGGTTAAAATCGGAGTTTCTATCTGGTCTTCAACAGACGTACTTGGATCACAGTGTAAAAAGATGCTGGATGCAGCAGCAAAAGCACTGGATGTAGATGTTCAGTATGTTGACCAGGGACATGTATCTGAAAAAGTTACAGCTTCTGTAGAGCAGTTAGCTGCAGCAGGATGCCAGGGAATCATCATCTGTAACTCATCTGATACAGAGATGACATCAGCAATCAAGACATGTAATGATAATAAAGTATATCTTGCACAGTTCTTCCGTGTAATCAGCAAAGAAAACAGTGCAGATATCTACAAAGCAGCAAAAGATTCCGCTTACTACGTCGGAGCAGTTCATGAAGATGAACCTGCAAACGGTGAAGAGCTTGTAAAGATCCTTCTTGATAAAGGCGATCGTAACATCGGTCTGATCGGCTGGGAGCAGGGAGATGCTACTTGGCTTGGAAGATGGGAAGGTTACAAAGCCGGAGTTGAAAAATGGAACAAAGAAAACCCAGACGACAAAGCAAAAATTTCTGAGCCACAGTACGCTGGTACAACTTCAGAAGGTGGATCAAAAGCCGCTGAAGCTTTAATGGCAGCAGATCCTAAGCTTGATGCATTGATCCCAGCTGGTGGTGGTGGAGATCCACTTCAGGGAGCAATCGCAGCAGTTGAACGAGCAGGAAAGACTCAGGACATCGATATCGTTTCTACAGACTTCCTTCCAGACCTTGGAGAAAGACTTCAGAACGGATCAATGGCCGGTGAATCCGGTGGACACTTCTGTGACCCATTGATCGCATTCATGATGGTTTACAATGCAGTCAAAGGTAACTACAAAGACTTCGCTGGTAAATTCGAAGATGTTCCATTCCCATACCTGTATGTATCATCAGCAGATGACTATGCAGCATATGAGAAATATTTCGTAGATCAGCTTCCATACACAGACGATGAATTAGTAGCTATGTCTAAAGAAAGTCTGAAAGAGCTGAAAGCAACTGCAGCAAGCGTATCTATCGCTGATGCAGAAAGCCGTTCTGGTAAATAAACCGGACGCAAGATAACAGAAAATGATTTTTTGGGGGGTGACGTCGCAAGAAAGGCGATGCCACCTTCCCTTTTAAAAAGATGATTAAGAAGAGGTAGATAATATGGGCACTACTAAAAAAATCTCAGGGAAGACAATGGGATATGTAATCCTGATCGGTCTTGTAATTGTTTCCTGGGCAATCTTTAAAATATTGACACCACATAACTTCGGCTCATTTTCCAATATGCTCAATTACTTTCAGGCCAGTCTGATTGCCACTGTAGGTGCGGTTGGTTTCTATTTCGTAATGGTAATGGGAATGTTCGATTTCTCTATTGGTGCAAACATCATGCTTTCCGCAATCGTTGGTTGCGTATTGGCAACAAAATTTAATTTAGGATATTTCGGACTGATCGTCGGAGGTATTCTTACAGGCACTATCGTTGGTTTATTAAACGGAATCTTCTATGTAAAATTAAGAATTCCATCTATGATCGTTACAACAGGTCTGGCGCTCATCTATGAGTCGTTAGCAAACTACATGGCAGGTGGTGTGGAACAGACACTTCCGGCACACTTAAGAGCATTCGGACGTATGCCTTGGGATATTATCCTTGCATTGGTAGCATGCGTTGTTGCTTACATATTCTTAAACTACACTAAAATCGGAACTTATACTTATGCAATTGGTAGTGATGAGTTCGTTGCCAAGAACATGGGTATTAATGTTAATAAATACAAGGTACTTGCATTCATCTTAAGTGGTGCATTCCTTGGAGTAATGGCAATTCTGACAATTAGTTATGGTTCTTCAATGGTAGCGGTTACCGGTATGGCATCTATGAGCCGAAACTTCGTACCGACTATGGGATGCTTCTTCGGTCTGGCATTTAAGAAATATGGTATGCCGCTGCAGGCTATTATCATCGGTGAATTCGTAATCAATATTATTTTCTTCGGTTTCATCGCACTTGGTGCTCCTACAGCGATCCAGGACGTTATTACAGGATTTGCACTGCTGATTATCGTTACTCTGACAACAAAGGTTACAAAAGGCGAGATTGTCAAGTAATAGAAGGAGGAAGACAGCAATGAGTGAAGTGAGATTACAGGTAAAACATGTTTCTAAAAACTTCGGTATTACGAAGGCGTTGAAAGATGTGTCATTTAATATCAATAAAGGTGAGGTTCACGCACTGATCGGTGAAAACGGATCCGGTAAATCAACAATGACAAATATGTTGACAGGAATCTACACACTGGAAAGTGGACAGTTCATTCTGGATGGAAAAGAAGTTCATCCGAAGAACCAGGTAGAAGCAAATGAAGAAGGTATTTCTATCATCGTACAGGAACTTGGAACTCTTTCGGGACTGACGGTAGCAGAGAATATCTTCCTTGGACATGAGGATCAGTTCGTTCATCTGGGAATCAAGAATACTGCAGCAATGAACAAAAAAGCAAATGAGCTTTTAAAATCTTATGGATTTGATAAGATCAAAGCAGGAGATATGATCGACGATTACAATTTCGAAGACCGTAAACTGGTTGAGATCGTAAAAGCTACATATTTCAATCCTAAGATCGTCGTTGTCGATGAGACAACAACCGCTCTTTCACAGGAAGGACGTGAAGAGCTGTACAAACAGATGAACCGTGTTCGTGATAATGGAAATACAGTTATCTTTATTTCCCACGACCTTCCGGAAATTCTGGATAAATCAGATACAATTACTATTCTTCGTGATGGTGTATATATTGATACCGTTAAGAGTGCGGATGTGAACGAAGATGATCTGAAGAAACTGATGGTTGGACGTGAGGTAACAGGTGATTACTATCGTTCAGACTATGGTGAAAAAGTATCGGATGAAGTTGTATTATCCGTAAAGAATGTTACAGTTCCGGGACTGATCGAGGATATCAGCTTTGATTTACACAAAGGAGAGATCCTTGGATTCGGTGGTCTGTCAGAATCTGGTATGCATGAGATCGGTAAAGCAATCTTCGGTGCATCTTATGACAGAGAAGGTGAAGTTGTTCTGGCTGACGGAACACATATCAATGACATTCCTACAGCAATTAAGCACAGCATTGCTTATACATCAAAAGACCGTGACAATGAGTCAGTTGTACTGAATCAGAGTATCGGTGATAACATCTGCTTACCATCATTAGATGAACTTTCTAATAAGGCACATATGTTAAGTGATAAGAAACGTAGAGAGTTCGCTGATAAATATGCAAAACAGATGTCTGTAAAGATGAATGATGTAAACCAGTTTGTTTCAAACCTGTCTGGTGGTAACAAACAGAAAGTTGTTCTTGCAAGATGGATCGGAAAAGATTCTGATATCGTTGTTCTGGACAGCCCGACTCGAGGAATCGATATCAAGGTAAAACAGGACATCTATCAGTTAATGAACCAGATGAGAAAGAACGGTAAATCCATCATCATGATCTCAGAAGAGTTGATGGAGCTGATTGGTATGAGCGATCGTATCATTATTATGAAAGATGGAAAAATCAGTGGAGAACTTGAACGTAATCAGAACCTCGATGAAAATGGTCTGATTTCGATGATGGTATAAGGAGGCAACTATGGGAAGTCAAGTAAGTGCAAAAACAAACGATAAGGAGCAGCAGCTTAAAAAAGCCTCAAAGATGGCGATGATCCGTGCGCTCCTGCCAATCGTAGGATTGGTTGTTATTTTCCTGCTGTTCAATGTCCTGACGGATTTCCGTATGATGGGAAATATGTCACTGGCATTCTCGCAGGTATATGTTACAATGATTGCAGCTATGGGCGTATTCTTCATTATGACGATGGGCGGCCTGGACTTTTCTCAGGGATCTATCCTTGGAATTGCTTCAATCGTTGTATGTATTCTTTCAAAACATGGAATTGCAATTGCAATTCTTGGTGGTATTGCATCAGGTGCGATCATTGGTGCGATCAATGGATTCTTCTATGTATACCGTAAGATCAAATCATTCATTGTTACGATTTGTACCATGTTCTTGTTCCGTGGATTTATTAAATACTTTACAACAGATGCGCCTGTATCAGGTTCAGCTACACTGATCAATTATGACAGTACAGGATTCAAAGTAGCTTGTACAGTAGTGATTCTGGTAATTGGATTTATCGCATTCCGTTATACAAAGTTCGGAACATACTTAAAAGCAATCGGAGCTGGTGAAAAAGCAGCTATGTTCTCAGGTATCCGTACAGACAGAATGAAATTCCTCATGTATGTGCTGGCTGGTGCGCTGACAGGATTTGCAGCATTCATCAACGTTATCAAAGTCGGATCCGTTACATCTTCCGGTGGTAACCAGTTAGAGACACAGATCCTGATCGCACTGGTATTAGGTGGTATGCCTATTTCCGGTGGTGCAAAGGTAAGATTTGAAAATATCGTTGTTGGATCTCTTCTTTATGTCGTACTGAACAGTGGACTGACAATGATGGGATTCTCAACACAGATGATGCAGTTGATCCAGGGAGTTGTATTCCTGATCTTCGTAGCAGTATTCGCAGACCGTGAATCACTTACAGTTATCAAATAATAAAATTATTTATTCATTACGGGCAAAGGCATTCTTTGATGTTTTTGCCCGTAATTGGTATATGGAGAGGTTATGAAGAACACGAATCAGGAAGGCTTAAAATATCAAAAATTATATAACTGGGCACATACCTTGATCACGAGTGGAGTGATCAAGAATATGGATAAGTTTCCTTCAGAGACGAGTCTGCAGAAGAAATTTGGCTATTCCAGACAGACCGTAAGGACAGCACTGCAGCAGCTGGAAGAAGAAGGTCTGATCACCCGTGTGAGGGGAAGTGGAACGTATGTGTCTTATGAGGGACAGATGATTGATGACAACCGTCCGCAGGTAGGGTTACTTTTGAGCTATTATTCCGAATATCTCTTTCCAGAGGTATATGATGGAATAGAATCATCCCTGAGCGAAAAAGGATATCGGATTGATGTAGCGGTTACAAAGAATCGTCTGAATGATGAGGCTGCGTATCTGGAAGGAATGCTTAAGAACAATGTATCAGGACTGATCATAGAAGGGTCACGCTCTGCATTTCCGAACCCGAATATCCGTCTGTATGAAGAGATTAAGAAAAGAAATATCCCTACAATTTTTATTCATAACCATTATGAAAATATGGCATTTGACAGTGTGGAAATGTCCGATACACGGGCAGCGTATGAACTTACCAGGATATTGATCGAACATGGACACCGGAAAATCGGAGGAATCCTGAAATATGATGACATGCAGGGGATTGCACGTTATAAGGGATTTATACAGTGTATGTCCGATTATGGCATCAAATACGATGATGACTGTATCCGCTGGTATTCCACAAGAGAAATGGAAGATAAGTTCAGTAAAAAAGGACTTGCACATATTTACCGTCATACCAGGGATTGTACAGCACTTCTGATCTACAATGACGAAGTCGCATGGGTGTATCTGGAGTTCCTGGAAGAAAGGGGAATACATGTTCCGGAAGATCTGTCTGTTGTATCCTTTGATGATGCGGAATTACAGGATACGACAGGTATAAAATTGCTCTCTGCCATACATCCGAAAAATAAGCTGGGGCGGATTACGGGAAATCATCTGCTGCGTATGATGGATGATGAGAACTGGCAGACAAAAAATTATGCATACCGCTTTCCAGCAAAATTAAATGACGGAAATTCGGTGAGAAAGTTATAAAAAAATAAATGAGTGGATTGACAGAATATGTGAATGGTGATATTATATTAATATAGTATGTTACTTGTTAGTGAACGAGGCATTAACTATGTATAAATTAGTAGTATTTATGCAGAGTTAGTGTCTCTTTTTTGTACTTATAATGATGTGAAAATCATCATCACGTATAGCATCTTCAAAAGAGCCTACACTATGCATAGATACCTGTACAAAGAAAAGGAGAAAAACTATGAAAGACAAAATCTTTGGCGTATTGCAAAGAGTAGGGCGAAGCTTCATGCTCCCGATCGCAATCCTTCCGGTAGCAGGATTGCTCCTTGGCCTTGGTAGTTCTTTTACCAATGCCACAACGATTGCAACTTATGGACTGCAGGGAATCTTAGGAGAAGGAACACTTCTTCATTTTCTGCTGATCATCATGAACAAAGTCGGAAGTGCAATTTTCGACAACCTTCCGCTTATCTTTGCCGTTGGCGTAGCCATCGGTATGGCAAAGAAGGAGAAAGAAGTTGCAGCGTTATCTGCACTGATCGCATACTTTGTTATGCACATTTCTATTAACAGTATGCTTGAAATCAGTGGTAAGATCGCGGCAGACGGAACCATTTCCAAGAATGTGCTAGAAGGAACGATTGCTTCGGTATGTGGAATTAATACACTGCAGATGGGTGTGTTTGGCGGTATCATTGTAGGTCTTGGTGTTGCGGCACTTCACAACCGTTTCCACAAGATCGTACTGCCGAATGCGTTATCATTCTTCGGCGGTTCCAGATTCGTACCGATCATTTCAACGATTACTTATATGTTCGTCGGAATCGCAATGTATTTCGTATGGCCAATCGTGCAGAACGGTATCTATGCACTGGGTGGTCTGGTAACAGGAACGGGTTACTTTGGAACACTGATCTTCGGTATTGTAAAACGTGCACTGATCCCATTCGGTCTGCACCATGTATTCTATCTTCCATTCTGGCAGACAGCTGTCGGCGGAACGATGGAAGTCGGCGGAAAGCTGATCCAGGGAGGTCAGAATATCTTCTTCGCACAGCTTGCTGATTCTGCACATATTACGCATTTCAGCGCAGATGCAACGAGATATTTCTCAGGTGAGTTCATCTTCATGATCTTCGGACTTCCGGGAGCGGCACTTGCAATGTACCGTACAGCAAAACCAGAGAAGAAAAAAGCAGCAGGCGGACTTCTTCTTTCCGCAGCACTGACATGTATGTTAACAGGTATCACAGAGCCTCTGGAGTTCTCTTTCCTGTTCGTAGCACCGGTTCTTTTTGCAGTGCAGGTGGTACTGGCAGGTAGTGCATACATGATCGCACATATCCTGAATATTGCGGTAGGACTTACATTCTCCGGTGGATTCTTAGATCTTCTGTTATTCGGTATTCTTCAGGGCAATGCGAAGACAAGCTGGATCAGAATCATTCCGGTAGGAATTATCTATTTCTTCCTGTATTACTTTATCTTCTCATTCCTGATCAAGAAGTTAGATCTTAAGACACCGGGACGTGAAGATGATGACGAAGAGACAAAGCTTTATACAAAAGCAGATGTAAATGCGAGAAAAGCAGGCAATGCGGAAGCTGGTGCAACAGCTGGTTCGGAAGATTCACTGAGTGCGGAGATCACAAGAGGACTTGGAGGATCTGCGAATATTGAAGATGTAGACTGCTGTGCGACAAGACTTCGTTGTACGGTAAGCAATCCGGATCTGGTAAATGACGGAATCTTAAAGGCAACCGGAGCATCCGGCGTGGTACATCGTGGACAGGGCGTACAGGTCATTTACGGGCCGAGTGTGACAGTTATTAAGGCGAACCTGGAAGATTACCTGGAACACGCTCCAAAAGAGCTGTATGAGCCACAGAAGGACGCAGAAAGTACTGGTCAAAATGCAGCGGAAGATGCTACAATAGAAGACAAGACAGAAGAAAAGAAAGTTGTAGATACAATCGTGATCTCAAGTCCGATCACAGGACTTGCGGCAGACCTTTCCACAACGCCGGATGAAGCATTTGCCGGACGTATGATGGGAGACGGTGCTGTTGTGACACCGGAAGATGCGATCGTAAGAGCACCGGAAGACGGAGAAGTATGCTTCGTATTCGATACCAAGCATGCGGTCGGATTCATGACAGAATCCGGAGTAAGCCTTCTGATCCATGTTGGCATTGATACAGTAAAACTGGACGGAAAAGGATTCGAGTGCTTCGTTGAGAACGGACAGGCAGTGAAGAAGGGTGATCCGATGCTGAAGTTGGATCTGGATTATCTGAGAGAGAATGCACCGTCTGTAGCATCACCGGTTCTCTGCACAGAGCTGGAAGACAACCAGAAGATCCGTCTTCTGAATGAAGGCGAGATCAAGGCAGGAGATGAGCTTTTCGCGATTGATGTCTATGAAGCGTAAAAGAATCTAATGTGGAAATGCGAGTGGGGATATGATGTACAGGATAGAAAAAGTTTTAAATCATAATACCGTAATGGCCATCCATCAGGATGATCACAAAGAAGTCCTGATCATGGGAAAGGGAGTCGGATTCGGCAGGAAAGTTGCAGAAAGAATCGAAGTAAGACCAGAAGACCGTTTATATTCTCTCCAAAAATATAAAGAACGGGGCGGGGCAAAAGAAATCGTAAAGTCCATTGCACCGGAATTCTTAGAAGTAACGAATGCTGTGCTCGACGAGGCGGAAAAGATATTCGGGAAGATTGACCGTATGGTACTGTTCCCGCTTGCAGACCATATTGCATTTGCAGTAAAACGTATTCAGAATCATGAGCAGATCAGTAATCCGCTCACAGAGGATATCCGTGTATTATTTCACATGGAATTCAAAGCGGCAGAAAGTATCCGTCCGCTTCTGAAAAAGCAGTTTGGCATTGATATAGAAGATGATGAGATCGGATATGTGGCACTTCACATCCATTCAGCGATAGAGGATGAGAAAGTATCACAGGCGATGCAGATGGCGAGATCCGTCAGAGAGTGTATCAGCATGGTAGAAGAAGCAATCGGAAAGCCGATCGACATCGCATCGTTATCCTATAACCGTCTGATGAACCATATCCGTTATATGGTAGCAAGAGCCTTAAGCGGCGAGAAGCTGAAGGTGAATATGAATGATTACATGGAAGTGAAATTTCCAGAATCGTTTGGAATGGCACAGGCAGTCTGTGACCAGGTAGGTGCGAGCCTTGGTGTGAAATTAGAAGAAGTCGAGACAGGATATCTGGCAATGCATATCGAAAGAGTCGCCAATGACGAGCGCGAAATAGAAGAATAGAGCACTTCTGAAAATGGTGGAAAATACGCAAAAATAAGTTTTTTTGAAAAAAATAAAAAAAATTCAAAAAAACACTTGCAAAAGGTATTGTGTTATGATAATATAAATCTCGGTCACGCAAGAGAAATAAAAAACACAAAACAGTGACTGAGATATGGCTCCATGGTCAAGCGGTTAAGACATCGCCCTTTCACGGCGGTAACACGGGTTCGATTCCCGTTGGAGTCACTGCCTAAGCAATTAGGTAAATGCCGATGTGGCTCAATTGGCAGAGCAGCTGATTTGTAATCAGCAGGTTATCGG
>ERZ1026903.191-NODE-191-length-33033-cov-5.929104_pt1 | contig 33033 bp, 32 predicted proteins | sample MGYA00380180_ERZ1026903 | MGnify/ENA primary metagenome ERZ1026903 (study PRJEB33269, sample SAMEA4719816) | human gut metagenome | biome: human-associated habitat; feature: organic feature; material: feces | place: Cameroon | collected 2013-10 ... | reverse complement strand
TAGAATTAATGAAAGATGAATTAGATGAAAAAAGAGAAGAAGGCATAAGAGAAGGGGAATCTCTTGGGGTAAACAGGATTAATCAACTGATTTTAAAATTATCCGAACTAAACAGAACTGATGATATTCTCAAGGCAGCTGCTGACAGGGAATATCAAAAGAAGTTATTGAAAGAGTTTGGGCTTTAAAAGACTCTGGCTTCGACTGTTTTAGTCTATACCATCGTTTTTCTTATGTCCCAGTTGACCAGTGAACAGTAACGAATCTCGCCCCATCGCCTTTGGCGATAGGGCGAGATTCATTCAAGTCTGGCAGATTGGTATTTTAGGAGAAGTTATTTATTTTCAAGTTACATCTTACGGAAACTCAAATTATTCCAGTACTTCTTTCAAATCAAACTGATCCATAAACTCCGCATACTTTGCTGAATTTTCAAATACCGGCTTATAATTTTTAACGAGTTCCCGGCTTCTTGCTGCTTTATCTTTCAAAAGTCCATAGGCTCCAAGTGCAAACATCTTCGCAGTGACAATATAAGCTTCTTCCTCATCCGTCACTTCAAATTCTACCTGATGGAGTCCACCCTTTACACCACCTGTATTAAATGTATATACAGGCATTAAGTGCTGGACATCACCGACATCTGTTGATCCTCCCGTATGTCCTGAGGCCTCTATCACATTTGTTTCCGGTGCAGAAAGTTCTGCTGCTCTTTTTAATTCTAGGAGTGCTTCTTCCGCAAGTGTCGGAAGGTATCCCGGAAGTGTTGTGATTTCAACCTTCGCTCCCATTGCAGTAGCTCCTGCGTGAAAGGATCGGTCTGTTTTCTTCGCTGCATCTGTAAATGCCTCGATTGTTTTAGCTCTTACCAATGTCTCTACTACAACTTCATCAGGCACTACATTTACCAGGTTGCCACCCTTTGTAATGATCGGATGGACACGGACACAATCCTCATCACGGAATGTCTCTCGATTCAGACCGAGTGCCTGCAGACCAAGTGACGCCGCCGACAGAGCATTTACACCTTGTTCCGGTGTTCCTGCCGCATGGGCTGCCTTACCTAAACAACGGATCACTTTAGATACAAATCCATTTCCGGTTCCGCTTCCTACTATGATGTCATCCCCCGGTGCAATGTGATGTGTAATACAAAGATCAATATCATCAAATGCGCCGATACGAAGCAGCTCACATTTTCCACCGCCATATTTTATTTTTCCCTGTGCACGCAGCTCATTTTTGAATCCAATTTCACCATACTCTTCCGCCGGTGTTGCGAAAAATACAACCTGCCCATCCAGTTTTTCCGCGATCTCCGGAACTGTAAGAGCCAGTGCCGCACCAAAGATTCCAGCCATCTGTGCATGATGTCCGCAGCAATGTGCCGCATCTGTCTCTGGATTCGCATGAGCATGCTCCGGAATCCTAAGTGCATCAAGTTCTCCTAGAAGTGCAAGGCTTGCTGTATCTTTCTTTTCTTCATTTAAATACGCTTTTGTTCCTGTAATTGCAAGTCCGGTTTCTGTGCGCAGACCTAATTCTTTCATCTTCTTTATGAATTTTTCTGCTGTATTGAATTCTTTATATCCAAGTTCTCCATGATCGTATATATCTCTGGCAAATTCAATAATCTCATCTCTGTGCTGATCGATTGCTTCCAGGATTAATTTTTCTGTCTGATCCATTTTCATCACTGCCTTTCTTAATTATTGAAGCTCCTCCGGGATCCACCATAATCCATCATTGTTTTCTTTCATATACTGTTTGAATTCATCTGAGTGGTATGCGTCCACGATTGCCTGTGCCCAATCTGCATCTTTGTTCTCTTCTTTTACAACAACCTGAAGTACAAGATAATCTGAAATATCTTCATTGGCCAGTGCTGTAGAAGCATCAATGCCTGCATTATATACAACACTTCCTGTGATTGCAATATAATCAAAATCAGATTCTGCTGCCGGAATTGTCATGCTGTTCATTTCTGTAAATTCAATATTATGTGGGTTCTCTACAATATCATCCTGTGTAACTGTGGATGGATCAGCCTTCTCGTCAAGCTTGATCCAGCCGATTTTCTGAAGCATCAGATAGCAGCGTGCTGTGTTGGACGCATCATTTGGGACTGCAACCTTCGCACCATCCGGGATTTCATCTACAGAATCGTATTTTTCTGAATAAACTCCTGCCGGAACAGTTGGAATCGGACTGATTGCAACCAGATCTGCGTTATAACTCTGATTGAAATTGTCCATGTATGCTGTATGCTGTTCTACATTGACATCTACATCCCCATCATTCAGTGCAACATCTGCTGTCTGAAGGTCTGAAAGGTCAACAGCTTTCAGTGTATATCCTTCTTTCTCAAGAATTGGAACGATTGCATCTTCGAAAAGTTCTGTATATGGTCCCTGGGATTTTCCATAGACGATTTCCTTTTTCTCTGATGTATCCGCGTCACTTTTCTTCGTATCTCCTGAACCTGAATTTCCGCATGCCGCCAGGCTGAATGCTGTTGTCGCTACTAATAATCCTGCAATAATTTTCTTGATTTTCATAATATTATTCTCCTTATTTCTCATTCTTTTCTTTATAAAAATTATCTGTGTTGTCTGAGTTTTCTTGAAATTGTATTTCCTGCAAGCTGAAGAATCTGTACAAATACAACCAGTACAACTACAGTAAAGATCATCAGTGGTGTATTCATCCTCTGATATCCATAAGTCAGTGCCAGATCTCCGACACCTCCGCCGCCTACATATCCGGCCATTGCGGATGCACCAAGCAATCCGATCGTACCTGTTGTCAATGCAAGTACGATAGAGCCAAGTGTCTCCGGAAGCAGAAAATAACGAATTGTCTGCCAGGTAGAAGCTCCCATCGCTTCAGCCGCTTCCAGAATACCGGGATTAATCTCCAGTAAACTGTTTTCCATCAATCGTGCAAGATACGGACTGATATAAATAACGAGTGGGACAAGTGATGCTGTACTTCCGATGGTCGTTCCGACAATCGCCCTTGTCAACGGCATGATCGCTACCAGTAAGATCACAAATGGAATACTTCTTACTATATTAATATAGATACTTACAATATTGTAAAGGATCAGATTCTCTATCAGTCCTCCCTTACGGCAAAGTACAAGGATCAGTGCCAAAATAATTCCTATGATTGTTCCAATGATCAGTGACCATGCAACCATATATAATGTCTGTCCCCCACTGGTCAATAACTTTTCAAGGGATACTCCAAAATACTCTTGTTCCATTAAATCGCCTCCACTCTTTCTCTGATTACTCCATTCTCATCAATCTGTTTCTCAGCTTCTAATATTTTCTCTTCCGTTCCGATCAGCTGCAAAATGAACACACACATTACATTCTCCTGCAATTCCTGCACGGTTGCTCCCAGAATATTTACTACAATTCCATCTACATGACAGATATCCGAAATTACAGGTCGTTTTACACTGCTTCCGATAAACTTAAGCCTCTCTACCCGGAAATGTTCTTTCTGTTCTTTCACAAGACTTAGAATGCTTTCCGGAATCTGATCATTTACCACAGTCTGAACGAATCTTCTTGTAACCGACGCCTGTGGCTTTCCAAATACATCAAGCACACTTCCGGCCTCTACTACTTGTCCGTTCTCCATAACTGCTACTTTATTACAGATCATCTGAACGACCTGCATCTGATGTGTGATCAGAAGGATTGTAACTCCCATCTCCCGGTTGATCTTCTTAAGCAGTTTCAGAATGGATTCTGTAGTTTGTGGATCCAGTGCACTTGTTGCCTCGTCACAGAGCAGGATGTCCGGTGTTGTTGTCAGTGCCCTTGCGATTCCCACTCTCTGTTTCTGTCCTCCCGAAAGCTGGCTTACATAAACATCTTTCTTATCTTCCAGTTCTACAAACCGGAGTACTTCTTTTACTTTCTTATCAATCTCTTCCTTTGGTGCCTTTTCAAGAATCAATGGCAATGCAATGTTGTGATACACTGTTTTTGATTCAAGAAGATTAAATTGCTGAAAAACCATTCCGATTTTTCTTCTAAGCTTGCGAAGCCGCGTTTTTTTCAGATTTCCAAGATTTTCTCCCTGGACTATAACATTTCCCGTATCCGGTGTCTCTAATCCATTTACCAGCCGGATCAAAGTTGATTTACCTGCTCCGGAAAATCCGATAATTCCGTAGATGTCACCTTTCTCTACATGAATGCTAACATCCTGCAGCGCATGTACTGTACCGTATTTCCCGGAAAATGTTTTGTTTGCATGTTCTACTTTTATCATACTCATCACTCCATCTATCATTTGATGTAACGCTGTTACTTTTTCGCATCTCAGATTCGATAGGCGTATGATACACCTTATTAACCTACTACGTCAATAGGTTTTATATGTTTTCGGCGTTTTGTTTTTATATTCCTATCCGTTTAGTGGGTTATTAGTGCATTTTAACCAGTCGTATTATAAGAATGCAGGTCACACAGAGTGTGAATAATACCGGTTGACAATACCTGATCTCTGAATCTGAAAATTTTCATTGCATTACTATAGGGCTTTCTATTATAATAGAAATGTTATAGACGATATAAAACGAAACAATTTCAAAAATGTATCATTTTTTGAGATCGTCTCTGAATGATTATGATTGATTATTTTTGTAGAAAGGATTAATTTATTCATGTGGATTGCAGATAATTGGAAAGATTACGAAATTCTCGACTGCTCTAATGGCGAAAAGCTTGAGCGTTGGGGAAATTATCTTCTTGTCCGTCCGGACCCGCAGGTCATCTGGGATACTCCTAAGAAGAACCGCGGTTGGAAAGAGATGAACGGACATTATCACCGTAGCAAAAAGGGTGGCGGTGAATGGGAGTTTTTTAGTCTCCCACAGCAGTGGCAGATCCATTACGGTTCTCTCACATTTAATTTAAAACCATTTAGTTTCAAGCACACAGGACTCTTCCCGGAGCAGGCAACTAACTGGGACTGGTTCTCTGAAAAGATTAAGAATGCTGGACGTCCGATCAAGGTGCTGAACCTTTTTGCTTATACCGGAGGTGCTACACTTGCAGCAGCTGCTGCCGGAGCACAGGTTACTCATGTAGATGCATCTAAGGGTATGGTGACATGGGCAAAGGAGAATGCGGTTTCTTCCGGTCTGGGAGATGCACCGATCCGCTGGCTTGTCGATGACTGTGTGAAGTTCGTTGAGCGCGAGATCCGCCGTGGCAACACTTATGATGCAATCATTATGGATCCGCCGTCATATGGGCGTGGACCAAAAGGCGAAATCTGGAAGATTGAAGATATGATCCATCCACTCATCAAGCTTTGTACAAAGATTCTTTCCAAGGATGCACTGTTCTTCCTTGTGAATTCTTATACAACAGGACTTGCTCCTGCCGTACTTACCTACATGATCTCAACTGAATTAAAACCTTGGAACGGACATGTAGATTCTCAGGAGATCGGACTTCCTGTTACAGATTCAGGATTGGTTCTTCCATGTGGTGCTTCCGGTCGTTGGGAACGTGACTAGCAGAATCCCAATTATAATTCGTTTGTTACTGGCTTCAAATTTCTGAGTCAGTGGCTATAAATTGTACCTGTGCAAAACGTTACTGCTCACAGTAACTTCTAAACAGCTACAGCAATATTTCTAAACAGCAGAAAAGACCAGAGGTTCTTGTTTCAATTTGTAAAACAAGCCTCTGGTCTTTTCATCTATTTATGCTGTTCTTGAACTCCCCTGACAGATTTCTTCAAACTCTTTTAATTTCTGTCTTGCCTGCGGACTTAAGTTTCTTGGCACTTCAATCTGAATCGTTACATACTGGTCTCCGTGAATGGATGAATCTTTCATCGAAACAATTCCCTTACCTCTCAGACGAATCTTGGAACCCGATTGTGTTCCCTCTTTAATCTTACACATAACATCTCCATACAGTGTATGGACCAATGCCTCACCTCCGAAAACAGCTGTTGTATACGGAACAGATACGGTTGTATATACATCCATACCTTTTCGCTCATATCCAGGTTTCGGAGCAACTGTTACTTTCAACAGAAGATCTCCGGCTTCACCACCACCGGTTCCCGGCATTCCCTTTCCTCTTAAACGGATTGACTTTCCGCTATCAATACCTGCCGGAATATGAACCTTCAGTGACTGTCCCGGTTGTCCTGGATTTTCCGGATTACTCAGAGTAATAACCTTATCTCCACCAAATGCAGCCTCGTCAAATCCTACAGTGATACCTGCCTTGATATCAGAACCTTTTGATTTAAAGCTTTCACCTCCAAATCCTCCGGTAAATCCTGATGACCTTCTGCTGCGACCTGAAGCACTTCCTCCATGGAACATATTTCCAAAAATGTCACCAAACATGTCATCCATGTCGCCACCTTCGAAATGATACTCCTGATATCCGCTTCCCGGTCCGCCATAACTACGGTAAGTACCGCCTCTGAATCCACCGTTTCCGCCGAATCCTCCAAAGCCACCTGCACCTGCATTTCCATATCCGGAACCTGCGGAACCACTCTGGTCAAATGCAGCGTGACCGAACTGGTCATACAGTTTCTTCTTCTCCGGATCACTCAGTACAGAGTACGCCTCCGTCACCTCTTTGAATTTCTTCTCCGCTTCTTTATCTCCAGGATTCGTGTCCGGATGATACTTCTTCGCTAGCTTACGATATGCTCTCTTTATCTCTTTATCCTCTGCGCCCTTTGACAGTCCAAGCACTTCATAATAATCTCGTTTCATTCTTTCCACATCCTTCCGAATCTCTTGTTGTTTTGAACATATATAGTTTATTATTTCTCTGTGTTCTACTTGTAATATAGCAGACATTTTTCAAACTGTCAATACAACAAATTAGATTTGTCTGGTTGGCTCCGTCACTATTGAACTATCACTTCTCGTTTGAATAACCAAGTGCTTTTGTCTCTTTATTGTTGAGGACACATGTAAGGCAGGAGCGTTCCGAATACACTTTGTTCCGTATGTTACTAAGAGCCAGACAGGCACCACTCACGGTAACTGTTCTGGCTCTTAGTCAATAAATGTATCTGTTCCATTTACAAGAATCCTAACAGACAAATCAATTTTTATTTTAACAACTCCCGCAGCACCTGATTCACCATTCCAGGGTTTGCTTTCCCCTTCATGGCGCGCATTGTCTGTCCAAGCAGTGCTCCGATTGCTTTCTCTTTACCGCCTTTGAAGTCTGCGACTGCCTGTGGGTTGTCTGCGATCACTTTAGCAGCTGTCTCACGGAGTGCACCTTCATCGTTCACCATCTTAAGTCCGTGTTCTTCGACATATTTCTCAGGATCTATATCCTTCTGGAAAATCTGCTTGAATACATCTTTTGCCACAGAACTGTTAATGGTTCCTGCCTCCGCAAGATCAATTAATTTTGCCAGGTTCTCCGGAGAGAATGTTAAATCTTCCGGCTCCATTCCATTGTCTTTCATCAGACGGAAGGTCTCTCCGATCAGCCAGTTTGCAACTTTCTTCGGTTTCTCACAGATTGCTGTTGTTGCCTCAAAAAGATCAGCCATCTTCTTGGAACCTGTAATGATCTCTGCGTCATACTGCGGAATATCAAACTGTTCCTTGTAACGCTCAAGCTTCTCTGTACGAAGTTCCGGCTGCTGAGATTTGATTTTCTCGATCCATTCATCACTGATCACGATCGGCACAAGATCCGGTTCCGGGAAATAACGATAATCCTGTGCATCCTCTTTGGAACGCATTGCATAAGAATGCTCTTTGTTGTCATCCCAGCGTCTTGTCTCCTGTACAACCTGTTTTCCTTCTTCGATCAACTCGATCTGTCTCTGACGCTCGCCTTCGATTGCATGTGCGATTGCCTTAAAGGAGTTCAGGTTCTTCATCTCTGTCCTTGTGCCAAACTGATCAGATCCGACTTCACGGACAGACAGGTTGACATCTGCACGCATAGAACCTTCCTGAAGCTTACAGTCAGATGCTCCTAAATACTGCACGATCATACGCAGTTTTTCAAGATAAGCAATAACTTCCTCCGCGGAACGCATATCCGGTTCAGATACGATCTCTACAAGTGGCACACCGCTTCGGTTATAATCGACAAGTGAAGTATCGTCCCACTCATCATGAACCAGCTTACCTGCATCTTCTTCCATATGCATCTCATGGATTCTTACTTTCTTCTTTCCTGAACCACTCTCGATCTCTACATATCCATCTCTGGCAATTGGGAGATACAGCTGGGAAATCTGATAGTTCTGCGGGTTATCCGGATAGAAATAGTTTTTACGGTCAAATTTACATACCTGTGTAATCTTACAATTTGTTGCAAGACCAATCGCCATAGCATATTCTACGACCTGTTTATTCAAAACCGGAAGAGATCCCGGCATACCGGTACATACCGGACAAGTATGTGTATTCGGTGCGCCACCGAATTCTGTGCTGCATCCACAGAAGATCTTTGTCTTTGTAGCCAGCTCAATATGCACTTCCAGTCCAATGACTGTCTCATACTGCTTTGCCATTGTTAACGCACCTCCTTTTCTGACATAAGACCGACATTTGCCGGTGTCTCATATGCTTTCTTTGTCGCACACTCATAAGTATATGCTGCACGGATCAAAGTTTTTTCTTCAAATACATTTCCGATCAGCTGCATACCGATTGGAAGTCCTTTGCTGTCTTTTCCAATCGGAACACTCATTCCCGGAAGACCTGCAAGATTGACTGAAATTGTGTAAATATCTCCCAGATACATCTTCATCGGATCACTTAAGCTCTTTCCAAGCTCCGGAGCAGTTGTTGGTGCTGCCGGTCCGAGAATGATATCATAGTTTCTAAATGCACGGTCAAACTCTTTCTTGATCAAAGCCTTTGTTCTAAGTGCTTTCAGATAGTAAGCATCATAATATCCTGAACTTAAGACGAATGATCCAAGCATGATTCTTCTCTTCACTTCCGGTCCGAATCCTTCTGAACGGGTTTTCTTATACATATTGTGAAGTCCATCGTAATCTTCTGTACGATAACCATATTTCACACCATCAAAACGTTCCAGGTTAGAACTTGCCTCCGCATCTGCGATCGTATAATAAGCAGGGATTGCATATTTTACAAGACGCAGATCAAACGCCTCAACAATCGCACCCTTTTCTTCGAGTACTTTTGCGGCTTTCATCACAGCATCATTTACTTCCGGATCCAGACCCTCTCCCATATAATCTCTTGGGATTCCAATACGGAGTCCTTTCACATCATCAACCAGCGCTTCTGTAAAATCACAATCATCACGATCCATAGAAGTGCTGTCTTTTGGATCATGAGATGTAATCGCCTCAAGAATTGCCGCACAATCCGATACATCTTTCGCTACCGGTCCGATCTGATCAAGAGAAGAGCCGTATGCGATAAGTCCATATCGGGAAACAGTTCCATAAGTCGGTTTCAGTCCAACAACTCCACAGAAAGAACTAGGCTGACGAATGGATCCGCCAGTATCAGATCCAAGTGCATAATAACATTCGGATGCTGCCACTGCCGCACAGGAACCACCGGAAGAACCTCCCGGAACATGTGCTGTATTGTGCGGATTGCGTGTCGGTCCGTAATAAGATGTCTCTGTTGTACTTCCCATGGCAAATTCATCCATGTTCGTCTTACCAATGATGACCGCTCCTGCTTTTCTGAGGTTCTCAACTGCCTCAGCCGTATAGGTCGGTTTGAAATTGGAAAGAATCTTGGAACTGCATGTGGTAAGCTGTCCTTCGATACACATATTATCCTTTACTGCAACCGGAACTCCTGCAAGCGGACCTGTCAGTTCGCCCGCATCTATTTTCTTCTGAATTTCCTCAGCCTGTGCATAAGCACCTTCTTCATCTATCGTCACAAAGCTGTGAATCTCTGACTCTGATTCTCTGATCTGTCCGATCACTGCATCAACTGCTTCTCGTACAGTTACTTCTTTTGCTTTGATCTTCTCGCCCAGTTCAAGGGCTGTAAGTTTTAATAAATCCATCTGCTCTCACTCCCTTAACCAATTGTCTTCGGCACTTCAAAACTGTCATCTTTACGAAGTGGTGCATTCGCAAGTGTCGCTTCTTTGTTATCTCCGTTTGTCACAACATCTTCACGGAACACATTCTGTACCGGAAATACATGAGACATCGGTTCGATTCCTGCTGTGTCAAGTTCATTTAATGTATCTATATAATCCAGCATCTGCTCCATGTCTTTTTTCGCTGCTTCTTTCTCTTCCTCTGAAAGTTCCAGCTTGGCAAGGATTCCTACATACTCGATTGTTTCGTCGGATATTTTATTTGCCAATTTAATCATCCTTTCTTTCTACTCTGTCTTTGCTACTCCTGACAATTTCCAAAATCAGTATCATAAATTTCTCAGCTTATTGCGCCCTGTAGCGGTACATATCATAGAAACTGTCATAATTCTGGTTTTTTACCGAGCCGGATGGCGTCAGGATTAAATCCCCATCATCCACTTCCAGTTCCGTCCCTTCCGGGAAAACTGCATTTCTATAAGATTCTGATCCATCTGTATCATAAAACCAGAGTCCATAATTTTCATAATTGAGAGTTTCATTTTCCTTATCATAAAGCTCACCAAGATAAATCTTGTAACGAAGCTCCGCCCAGTCGACTCCTGATGCCTCGGTCACATCATACCATCCTGCCGGGAAATCTGTTCCCGCCGTATAAGTGTTTCCGGCTTTCAATGTTACCTGTTCCGTCAACGGATTTTCTTCCAGCTGCATCTGTTCCGTCTGTGCATTCTCAGAATGAAACTGGACAACCAGTCCTATATCAATCTTCAGATGACCTCCTGTATACAGTCTTACATCATCCAGATAATCTCCTGCATCCGTATCTGACTCATCTTCACTAAAATAAGAATAGTAATAAATCGAATTCTCAGGATCATCCTGCTGCATGGAGCCTTCTCCTGAGACAAGCTCCACTTCATAAGTTCCTTCCGGGATCTGTGCTCCGATCTCATACTCCCCATATCCTAATACACAATCATAAGTTGCTCCTGTCTCAGAAAGTTCTCTCGTTGTATTCATATATGGATCATACTCAGACTCCACTTCGCTGCCATCATCATTCCAGTCATAATCTGAGGAATGGAAATCATCCCCAAATGAGGAAATGAAATCACCAACTGAACCCGCAATGCTTGTAAATGCTACAATTGCTACGATGATTCCCGAAAGAATTCCACTGATTTTCCTGGCCTTTTTCTGTTCCTCATAAGATCCTGCATGAGCCTTCCTTGCCGGATTAAATACCGTTGGCCCACCCGGCTGCATCTGCCCTGTCTGCGAGATTTCTATCCGCGGATTTTCTTTTTGCTGATATTCTACCTGCAGTTTTTTTCTTTTCCGTCCATTATGACTCTCACAGAGATGTCCCACATTCTGCTTTTTCTTGCGGTCAAAACTGCTCTCATTCAGCCTGTAATTCTTTTTCTCCAGCTTTGTGTTATCCAGCCCGCAGGAACTGCAACGGCCATTAATCAATTTACCACCGCAAAGATAACATTCTTTTTTCTTAAACATAAAGATCCTCCCTCGTTTCTACTCCTTAAGTTTCTGACCACAACATCCTGTGGGCAGTTCTCTTTCTCAGTTCAGACCTTCACATCCAACAGTTTTTTCGTTCAATCCAGGAGGATTGACCCGTTTTTTGTATTTTCTTCTTATGGTTCCAGACGACTTAAGTCTCTTGGGAATAATGTTGTTTCTCTTACATTGTCTTCGTTCATCATCTTCATTGTCAGACGTTCCATACCTATTCCAAGACCTCCGTGTGGTGGCATTCCATGCTTAAATGCACTTAAATACTGCTCCATGCCTTCATCTGTCATACCTCGCTTCTCCATCTTCGCAAGAAGTTCATGATAATCATGAATACGCTGTCCGCCGGTTGTGATCTCCATTCCTCTGAAAAGAAGGTCAAAACTGAGCGTGTAAGTCGGATCCTCCGGATCATCCATTGCATAAAATGGACGTTTCTTTGATGGGTAATGAGTAACGAATACAAAATCTGCATCCCACTCTTCCTTCGCATAACGGCTGATCAATGTCTCTTCCTCTGGTTCCAGGTCAAATGGGTTCTTGATCTTTCTGTCATACTTCTCGGATACCAGTCGTTTGATCTCGTCGAATCTTACTGCCGGAATATTATCTGTCTTCGGTACTTCGATATTCAGAATCTGAAGTTCTCTTGCATACTCTTTCTTCAACAGCTCCATCGTATACTGAAGAAATCCCGTTTCCATTGCCATGATATCTTCAAATCCATCAATATATCCCATCTCGAAATCAAGGCTTGTGTACTCATTCAGATGACGCTTTGTATTGTGTTTCTCTGCACGGAATACTGGCGCTGTCTCAAAGACTCTGTCGAATACTCCGACCATCATCTGCTTATAGAACTGTGGGCTCTGCTGAAGGATCGCCGGTCTGTGGAAATACTCCAGACGGAAAAGGTTCGCACCGCCCTCTGCACTCTTGGCACCGATCTTCGGAGTATGGATCTCTGTAAATCCCTCTTTATAAAGGAAATCACGGAACCCTCTTACGATTCCTTCCTGAATTCTGAACTTCGCACGCTCTCTGATATTTCTCAGAGAAATCGGTCTGTAATTTAATTTTGCTTCCAAAGATGTATTCAGCTTCCACTTTGCAATCGGAAGCGGCATTGGCTCTGCCGGCTCACTTAAGATCTTCAATTCTCCAAGGCGAATCTCAATCCCATTCGGAGCTTTCGCAGACTCTGCAAGCACACCTGTTACCTCTACTGTATCTGCTTCCTTCACATCTTTCAAGTCAAATTTGGAAATTCCTTCTTCATATACACACTGAACAAGTCCTTCTCTTTTTCTGAGAATAATGAATGCGATTGTTCCCATATCACGGATCGTATGGATCGCACCATTTACTTTCACTTCGGTTCCAATTCTTCCCTCTTCGAGAAGTTCACTCAGTTCCAATGTTTCCTTCTTTTTTACACCTGTTACAAATTCCATTTTTCTTCTCCTTTCAGATTCCAGCATCCCGGGAAGAAGTTTTCTAAATAAAAAAGCCCCGGGATACATCAGTATCCCGGGACGGAAATTACAATCATAATATCCGCGGTACCACCCGCATTGAATCTCAGTCTTCACATTTCAAATCTTATCCCTGTGTAAGCCAGATTCCACTCTTTGCACGTAACGTATGCTCCACGTGCCGCCCTACTTCATCTGTTCAGACAGCCAGCTCCCAAGTGTTCCCTTAATCCGCTCCACTGTCCGGCGCTCTCAGTCGGTGACGCCAACTTCCTGTCAGTTTCTGTGAATCAGAGTCTTGTTCTTTGCCTTTTTCTGGTTCAGCACTTTAGTCTGCTAAAACTTGTTTCCAATATTAGCACATCATTTTTTGATTTTCAAGAGTTTTTATCTGAATTGTCACACATTTTAACATTTCATCAGATTGAGGCTTTTTCAACCTATGGGTTTTGTGTACTTTCAACAATTTCTTCCTGTACCGTGCTTAATGCCTGATCCAGCTGATTATCTGCTTTTGGATTCTCTTCGTCATACTGATATTCCACTTCCACATCCGGTTCAACACCTTTTCCATTGATGCTTCTTCCATTTGGAGTATAATACTCGGCAATCGTCACTTTCAGACAGGTTCCATCTCCAAGATCCATCAATTGCTGTACAACACCTTTTCCATACGTTGTCACTCCGACAATCTTTGCTGTTCCATAATCCTGCACTGCACCGCTGAAGATTTCAGATGCGCTGGCACTGTACTGGTTTACAAGAACTGCCATTGGTTTCTTAAATTCATGCGTTCCGTCACAGGTGATTTCGTCTGTCTTTCCACTCTTGTCCTTTGTTGATACAATTGTGCCTTCCGGAAGAAGCAGACGCAGCATATTCGTAACTGTATCAAGACTTCCGCCCGGGTTGTTTCTCAGGTCAACAACAAGACCCTGCATTCCCTGATTTTCAAGATCGTCCAATGCCTCTTTAAACTGGTCGTAAGTTACTGTGTCAAACTCGGACACTCTGATGTAGCCAATCTGGTTCTCCTTCATCTCATACGAAACTGTCTTCACTTCGATCGTATCTCGTGTAGCAGTCAGTTCCAGCTCTTCTCCGTCTCTGAGAACTGTAATCTTTACATCTGTTCCCTTTTCTCCTTTGATCCAGGACACCACTGTATCAAGCTGTTCATCACCAACCTCATGATCATCGATTTTCTCCAGGATATCTCCGGCTTTCAGTCCTGCTTTCTCTGCCGGAGAGTCTTCATAGACATTTACAATTGTCGCATAGCCCGTATCCGCATCTTTTGTCAGCGTTGCACCCACACCTGAAAATGTTCCGCTTGTTGATTCCATCAGAGCTTTCGTTTCATCTTCATCATAATAAACGGTGTACTTATCTCCCAGTGCACTCGTATATCCGGAATAAATTCCTTCTGCCAGCTTATCTGTATCAATTTCATCTCCATACAGATAATACTTATCGATCAAAGCATTCAGCTTATCCAGTTTTTTTGATACCTCTTTTTCTGTCACTTTACCGGATGCATAACTGCCGGATGTGTTCGTGATTACCCTGAATCCCCCCAGGAGAAGCAGGCCAACAAGAACTGTTGCAAGAACTCCGGTTACAATTCCTGCACCATATCCCCTTTTCTTTTTCTGTTCCATTCTCTGTCCCTTTCGCTGTTATCTAAAGAAAAGGACAAAGCAGAATCTTCCACTTTGTCCCCCTTTATTCTTTGAATCACTTTCATGTAAACATGAAAGGAAGATTTTGAATCCCTTTGTCTTACATATAATTATTCGGATTCACCGGTGTTCCGTTAAGTTCTACCTGGAAATGTAGATGTGCTCCGGTTGAATATCCTGTAGAACCGACATATCCGATCTGTTGTCCCTTTTCCACTCTCTGACCAGCGCTTACACAAATTGAACTGTGATGCATATACTTTGTCACCAATCCATTTCCATGGCTTATAACAACCCAGTTTCCTGCACTGTTGCTCCAGCCTGCCGTAATGACTGTTCCGGCTGCTGCTGCATATGTAGGTGTTCCTGCCGGTGCGGCATAATCATTTCCTTTATGTGGTCTTGAGTCAAAGGAACGAACCTCTCCGAAATAACTGGACTGGTACGTCATTCCCGGACATGGATGTGTAAAATATCCACTTCCGCTCACCACGTTTCCGCTGGAAGCCGGTCTGGAACTGCTGCTTCCACTGCTACTGCTTCCGCTGTTATTCTTCTTTGCAGCCGCTGCCGCAGCAGCTGCGGCTGCTGCCTGCTCTTCCTGAAGACGTTTTGCCTCTTCTGCCTTCGCCTTAAGATCTGCAAGAAGATTCGCATTATCTGTAATCTGATCCTGAATCTCTGCGATCTGCGCTTCCTTACTGCTGATCAGTGTCTGCGCCTCCGTCTGCTGACTTACCAAACTGCTCTGCAAGGTGTTAAGTTTCTCATATTCGTCCTGCAGTTTTGCTTCTTTCTCTTCCACAGCCTTTACTGTATCCTGAAAAGCTGTAAGCATATCTCTGTCATAAGAAGAGAGCTTCGATACATACTCTGCCTTATTAAGAAGATCACCAATATTACTACTGGACATCAGTATCTCAAGGAACTGGGTATTACCACTCTCATACATGAATTTGATTCTCTTCTTCATGCTGTTATACTGATCATCCTCATCAACCTTCGCCTGTACAAGCTCTTCCTCAGCTGTTGAGATTTCAGTTTCCTTAGCACTTAATTCTTCCTGCGTCTTGTTCATCTGAGCAATGATAGAATTAAGCTTTGCAGCAAGTGTATCTTTTTCCGCCTGAGCTGCATTCTTCTGTGACTGCAGCTCATCCGCTTTTTTCTGTGCTTCATCAATTGTCACAGCACCGGAAGTAACTGTCATTGACAGCAGCATTCCGATTGACAGAACCAGTGCTGTCACCTTTCTCATCCGTCTTTTCATAGGTATCTCCTATTACACTCTCAAGTGCTTACGAACAGTGAAGTAACTTCCGAGGAATCCGATTCCAATACCCATTGCAAGCCCGATCGGCAACAGATAGATATATACATTTCCAACCGGAAGGAATGTAATGATATTCTTCAGAATACTAAACTTCTCCATAATATATCCTACAGCCTTGTCATAAAGGAAATATAACAGGGCAAGCGGAATAACTGCACCGAACAATCCGATGATCAGACCTTCGATCACGAATGGTGATCTTACAACAAAGTCTTTCGCTCCGATATATTTCATAATTGCAATCTCTTCTTTTCTGACTGTAATACCTGTTGTTACCGTATTACTGATCAGGAAGATTGATACTCCGAGAAGAATTGCGATAATTGCAATTGAAACATATGCAACAAGCATATTCACACTGGAAAGTGTATTTGCTACAACATCTGACTTTTTAACTTCTCTTACTCCATCAAGGCTCTGCGCAAACTTAACCAGATCCTGCTGAGTTGCTGAAAGAGATTTACTCTTTGCAATCAGGTCCTTACTATTCCCTTTTAAAGTCTTCATATAGACTTCATAGTTATCTGAACTTGCCAACGGGTTATCATCTTTGAAACCTTCTGCAAGTTCCGGGTTATCTCCAAAATATTCTTTCTGGAATGATTCCCATGCATCGTCCGCTGATATATAGTTTACTTTTGAAACATCATCTCGTGATCTAAGCTGTTCTCCAATTGCATCCTTCTGTTCCTGCGTTGCATCCACATTAAAGAAAACAGTAATTGCAACACCTTCTTCTGCGCTTTTAATAATATACTGGAAGTTAACAAGCAGTGAGAAAAACAATCCAAACAGGAAAATACATGCTGACATCGTCGCTATGGATGCGAGTGAAAACATCTTGTTTCTCCAGATATTCTTAACGCCCTGCTTTCCAACGTATCCAAATGTACTAATCCTCATTTATATACCCACCTTTTTTCTCATCACTGACGATTACGCCCTGCTTCATAGTAATGACGCGCTCGTTCATCTCGTTTACGATCTCCTGGTTATGTGTAACAACAAGTACTGTTGTTCCACGCTCATTCGCCTCTTTCAGCAGACTCATGATCTCCCATGAGTTTGTCGGGTCGAGGTTTCCTGTCGGCTCATCCGCCAGCAGAATGGCAGGTTCATTTACAATTGCTCTTGCAATCGCTACTCGCTGCTGCTCTCCACCTGAGAGTTCCTTTGGGAATGACTTGTATTTCTGTGCAAGTCCTACCAGTGACAGAGCTGCCGGTACCTTCTTCTTGATCACACGGGTCGGTGTCTCAGTCACACGCAAAGCGAATGCAATATTCTCATAAATATTACGATCCTTCAGAAGACGGAAATCCTGGAACACAACTCCAAGTCCTCTTCTGTATTTAGCAATGTTTCTGTGTTTCATACGGTTCAAATTCTGGCCGTTGACGATAATGGTACCCTCTGTCGGATTCAGTTCCTTCATGATCAGTTTGATCAATGTAGACTTACCCGAACCACTGTCACCAACGATGAATACGAATTCTCCGCGTTCAATCTTCACGGAAACACCATTCAAGGCTGCATGACCTTTGGAATACTCCTTCGTCACATTCCTTAATTCAATCATATGTTCCTCCTAAAACTTATCTATACTCCTACGGTTCTAGTACTCTAATGTCTCCATATACTTCATATACTTTACTACCATTAAGGCAATCTTGAAAGTAATGGCATCCTCAAACACACGAAGGTCCAGACCTGTGCTCTTCTGAAGCTTATCCAGTCTGTATACCAGTGTATTTCTGTGGATATAGAGCTGTCTGGATGTCTCTGATACATTAAGACTGTTCTCAAAGAACTTATTGATCGTTGTCAATGTCTCTTCATCAAAGTCATCCGGAGATTTTGCTTCGAAAATCTCTTTGATAAACATCTTACAAAGTGGCAGCGGCAACTGATAGATCAGACGACCGATTCCAAGTGTTGTATAAGCAACAATATCCTTCTCATCAAAGAAGATCTTACCTACATCAAGTGCAAGCTTCGCCTCTTTGTATGACTTGGATACTTCCTTGATATCACTTACGATGGTTCCGTATGCAATATGGATCTGCTCGTCGCCTCCCTCTGCCTGGAGCGTATCCAGCATCTCTTTCGCCATCTTTTCAAGTTCCTTATTGCCATCCTTATCTGAGAGTTCTTTCACAACAATAATATTCTTCTCATCAACAGCTGTGATAAAGTCTCTTGACTTTCCTCCCAGAAGATTTCTCACATTATCAAGTGCAGCACTGTCTTTCTCGTGCGATGTTTCAATAATAAAGATAACACGTTTTACTTCTGTGTCAATATGTAATTTCTTTGCGCGATTGTAAATATCTACCAGAAGAAGATTGTCTAAAAGAAGGTTTTTGATAAAGTTGTCCTTGTCAAAACGCTCTTTATAAGCTACAAGCAGGCTCTGGATCTGAAATGCCGCGATCTTCCCCAGCATATACACATCTTCTGTCTCGCCATCTGCAAGTAAAACATATTCCAGACGCTGTTCATCAAAGATCTTAAAGAACTGGCATCCCTGGATCACCTGGCTGTCTGCCGGTGATTCAACAAAAGAAAGAACCGCTTCCCCACAATCTTTTGCCATATCAAATGTTGCTGCAAGTTCCTTGCCCTCTGTGTCAAGTACACAAAAGTCAACCCTTGATATTCCCTTTAATCCTTCAATAGTGTTTTGAAGTATCTGATTCGAAATCATCCTTTTTTCCTCCACTCTGTACGATGTATTGCTGATCACAGCAAACTGTAAGTAGTAACACGCATGTGCATATTCCACAAACTTTTTGTATGCATTATTTATCCGTACACATACCCTTATATTATATTAAGGCAAAACAGCAAAAAAAGAAAGAGGAAATCCATCTTTTTTATGCATTTATTCGTCGAATCTATGAAATATTCACATTTTTATCTTTTAGCATTCTTCACAAAGGCTAATTCTGTTTCTCTACTTTATAGCGAAATACTTTCTTTACTAACATTCTCTTTATCCGGCTTGTCATCTTTCTGTCGTCAAAGCTGCGCATCAGAACTGATCCACAGCCAATCCAGACTCTTGTGTCAATCAATGCCCGGTTCTGTTCAATAAAATCTTCCTGTGCTGGCGATGGAAGGACTGATAAAATACAATCTGCCTCTGAGCCATTGACTGCATTCACTATTCCATGGATCCTGTCTGCATCTGTCAACTCTCCGTCTTCCGGATGGATCACGGCATCTCCTACCACACGGATTCCCTGATTATACCTTGCAAGAGATTCCTCTGCTTTCACCAGTTCCTCCTGACTGGCTGCCAGAAGATAGATCTTATGATGGTTCTTCTGTAAATATTTCAAAAACATTCTTAAGAATAATTTATTATCCGTCTCCCGCAGCAGTCTTGCATCGTCAGCTTTTGCTGCCTCAAGAATCTCTACACTTCCCGGGAGGATCAGATCCTGCATGGAAACCTTTTTTTTCCACTCCGGATTCTCATGTTCTTTCATCAGCGATTCCATCGATACAAGCTCAATGGTATTGACGGAATCACCTTTCATGAATTCGATTGCCTGCATCATCGCTTCTTTTGCCTTAATACAGGAAATCTCCACATCAAATATTGAAATTTTTTCTGTCATTTATGCCACCAAAGTTATCACTTTCCAAAAAACTCTGCGAATTCTAACGCAAAATATTTTCTCCCCATTCTGCCCATTTTACCAAATTTATCCTTATTTGTCAAAATCTGTGTTATTTAAAATTTTACTTTTGTTTATTCTTTCGCATTTTCATCCGTGATTTCTGTCCGTTTTTTTATCTCTCGTCTTCTTCCGGTGACCATTCCGCCAATCCGCCCTGTCTCTTTTGATGTCAATGACTTCCATCCATCCTGCATCACGCGATCTAAAAGGCCTAATTCTTCCGCTATCTCATACTTCAGTTTTTCTTCCGGTTCAAGTTTCGTAAGATTGATCGTCTTTTCCTTTTTTCTTCCCATACTTCTTTCTGCTGCTTACAGCAACCTCCTTTTCAGAAGTATTTACCGGAAAAAAATTTTTATTCGCCGCTCACATGAATCGCACCGAGAATCTCTCCGATCGGTGCGGCAATTGTAAGCTCTGCCCTGACGGTTCTGGCTGTCTCTGATTTATTGATCACAACAAGGTGTTTTCCGTGAAAATAATCAATAAAGCCTGCTGCCGGATAGACAACAAGTGACGTTCCGCCGATGATCAGCAGATCAGCTGATGAAATTGCTTCGACTGCTCCCTGGATTGTCTTCTGGTCTAGTCCTTCTTCATAAAGTACCACGTCCGGCTTAATCATACCGCCGCAGCTGCATCTCGGAATTCCTTCTGAATTCTTCACATATTCCGCATCATAGAACTTCCCACATTTCATACAGTAATTTCTGTGGATGCTTCCATGAAGTTCATAGACGTTTCTGCTTCCTGCCGCCTGATGCAGTCCGTCAATATTCTGTGTCACAACAGCCTGCAATTTCCCGGCCTGCTCCAATTCTGCCAGTTTCAGATGGGCAGCATTTGGCTTTGCATCCAAAATCATCATCTTCTCTTTATAGAACTCATAGAAAGCTTCCGGATATTTCATAAAAAAGCTGTGACTGACCACCTGTTCCGGTGAATATTTATATTTCTGATGATAAATTCCTGTTGCACTTCGAAAATCCGGAATATTACTTTCTGTTGATACACCGGCTCCTCCGAAAAACACGATCCGGCTACTCTCATCAATCATTGACTGCAGCTGCTCAATCTCTTTCTCATACATCTTGCATATCTCCTTTTTTAAACCACACTTTCCAGCTTCCTGTCACCTTAAGGCACACTGCCTTCTGCACCGGTGAAATGTTTACCTAAGCGGAGCGTTTTTAATATATTAAGAAAGCACTTTCCTAATATATTAAAAAGACAGGTTCGTCCTTCACCTGCATTCAGCTGTGTCTGACTCCCTGTCTTTTCTTAAGTAAACCTGTTCTCGGTACATCCGGAAAGCGATCTTATGTCTTTTATTTCTATCTTACAGATCGATTTTTCCTGTTGTATCTCCGTTAACAACATAATATGCTGCTGACTCTTCCGGTTTCAGATAAATCTTAACATCTTTCATATCTCCGACTTTATTCTTCAAATCCTTTGTCCATACATCTTTGACTTTCTTAAGGATCTCTTTCTCTGTATACTCTTTACCAGAGAACTGAAGGAAGAATTCTGTCTTCAGCTCAGCTTTCTTTGTAGTCTTGGCTGCTGTCTTCTTAGCTGCTGCTTTCTTTACAGTCTTCACAGCCTTTTCAGCTGTATCTTCTGCTTTTGCTGCAACCTTCTTAGCTGCCTTCTTCACTGTCTCTTTTACTTCTTCTGCCTGAACTTCTGGTGTATCTACCAGCACTGCTGCCTTTGTTTCGAGTTTCTTTGTTGTGTCTTTCTTTGTCTCAATTGCTTTCGCAGCTGCTGTCTCTTTCTTCTCTGCCTTTACTGTTGCTGTTTCAGCTTTTGTTGTTGAAGATGTCTTTTTTGTTACCATACTTGTTTCCCTCCTAAAATATACACCCAAGTATATTGGCACTACCTCATTACAATGTTATTCTTAACGCGAAATAATGACAAGAACTTTTGTCCGTAATGATAAATTATTCACGATACAGATTATTGTAACTCATTTTTGACAAAACGTCAAATTTTCCTTGGTAATTATCATTTTATTCCTCAGAAGAATAGCCCCTGAAAAATTCTGAAAGTCCGTCCAATGTCTTCATAAGAACCGGAATCTCTTTTTCATCCAGTCTGTTCAGCACAGCATTTGTCATCTCTCTGTGAAACTCCTCATGATGATAGTAAGCCTTCTCCCCTTTTTCTGTCAGCCAGATATACACCACTCTTCGATCTTTTTCACCGCGGGCACGCATTACATACTTCTTGTTTACCAGCCCATTCACCGCTGTGGTCAGAGAGCCTGCCGTAATCTTCATCTTCTTTGCCACTACAGACATCGTTGTCTTTCCCGAAACACCGATTGCTTCTATTATATGCATATCGTTGTTTGTGATGTCTTTAAACTCCTCTGTAATGATCGCCTTTTTCTCCAGTTCCCAGATTTCATTAAATAAATGTACCAGAATGTCATTGATGGTATTATACGCATCCATCTTTTTTCCTCCTCGTCTTCTACTGTTCTCTGATCTCTTCAAACAGCTCTTCTCTATTCAATCTTCCGGGATCACTTTCATTCTGGTCTGCTATCTTAATTCAGACAATGCCATGTTTTCTATCTCTTACATTCGGCGAAATCTGTCGTATCTTTTATCTGTCAGTTGTTTTTCTGAAAGCCTTCCGTATTGTTCAAGGAAATGTTCCATCTTCTCTTCCAGTTCAAAGAGCACAGGAAGCATCGTATCTTCCCGGTACACTTCAGGCTCGCGAATTATTTCTTCGATCACTTTAAGTTCCTTAAGATCTGCTGCTGTCAGACACATCACCCCTGCCGCCTCTGACGCTCTCTTGCTGTCTTTCCACAAGATGCTTGCAAACCCTTCCGGTGAAAGTACTGAATACACTGCATTCTCCATCATCCACACTTCATCTGCAACTGCAAGTGCAAGCGCACCGCCGCTTCCACCTTCTCCGATTACAATTGAAAGAACCGGCACTTTCAAAGCTGACATCTCATACAGATTCCGGGCAATTGCCTCACCCTGTCCACGCTCTTCTGCCTCCATTCCGCAGAAAGCCCCCGGAGTATCCACAAAACAGATGACCGGCCGCTGGAACTTCTCTGCCTGTTTCATCAGACGCAGTGCTTTTCTGTAACCTTCCGGAGACGGCATTGCAAAATTCCGTTCCAGATTCTCTTTCGTTGTCTTTCCTTTGCACTGAGTGATCACAGTAACCGCTTTTCCATGAAAATACGCAATTCCACCTACTACTGCCGGATCATCCTTATAATATCTGTCTCCATGTAATTCTACAAAATCTGTAAACAGTCTGTCAATATAATCCTTACCGACCGGGCGTTCTTTTTCCCTGGATTTCAAAACACGCTCCCAGGCTGACACATTTTCTTTTACTGCAGATATATTTTTTCTGTTCTCTTTTCTCTTTTCCGGACATTCTTCTTTCTTCTCATCTGTAACCGTATGCATTTTCAGAATCTGCCCCAGTACTTCCTTCATCTCGTCCCTGGTTACGATTCGATCAACAAATCCATGCTCAAGAAGAAATTCTGCTCTCTGAAATCCTTCCGGCAACTTCTGTCCGATCGTCTGCTCGATCACACGCGGACCGGCAAATCCGATCAAAGCTCCCGGTTCTGCAAGAATAATATCTCCAAGCATAGCAAAACTTGCTGTGACACCTCCCGTAGTTGGATCAGTCAATACCGGAATATAAAGAAAGCCTGCATCGCTGTGGCGTTTCAGTGCCGCTGAAGTCTTTGCCATCTGCATCAGGGAAATGATTCCCTCCTGCATACGTGCGCCTCCGGAACAGGTAAAAAGAACAACAGGAAGCCTCTCCTTTGTTGCACGCTCGACTGCACGGGTAATCTTTTCTCCTACCGCATGTCCCATACTGGCCATCATAAATCTTCCGTCACAAACCCCGATCACAACCGGATATCCACAGATTGTTGCTTTTCCTGTCACAACCGCTTCATCAAGCCCGGTCTTTTCTCTTAAAGCTTCTACTTTTTCTGTATAGCCCCTGAAATTCAACGGATTCTCCGGTCTTTCCCCTTCATCGATCTTTGCATCCCATTCTTCAAAAGAGCCTGCGTCTGTCACAAGCTCAATTCTCTTATATGCCGGAATACGAAAGTATCCATGACATTTAGGACAAATATATTTTCCGTTGATTACTTCATCTGTTAAGATTGCTGCACCGCATTTATTACATTTTTTCAAGATTCCTTCCGGTGCTTCCGGCTTTCTTCTGTTTCGTGAATGAATCGAAGTGATCTTCTCTCCGGTCTTTTTAAACATATTATGCAGTCTCATTCATCATTCCTCCGATAAACTCCACATCAATATCTCCAGATATGAATTTTTTATGATTCAAAATCTCATACTGATAATCAATATTTGTGTCCACGCCCTCGATAATAACTTCCCCAAGTGCGCTTCTCATTTTACGGATAGCCTCTTCTCTGTCGTCAGCATGAACGATCAGTTTTGCAAGCATGGAATCATAATAAGGCGGAACTTCATATCCTGTGTAAATCGCACTGTCTACACGAACGCCTTCCCCTCCCGGAAAGTGTACATCTGTGATTTTTCCTGGAGATGGACGGAAATTCTTTTCCGGATTTTCTGCATTGATCCTGCATTCGATTGCATGACCTGTAATCTTGATGTCTTCCTGCTGAAGTTTTAGTCTCTGTCCATCAGCAATCTTGATCTGTTCTTTGATCAGATCAATCCCTGTCACCCATTCTGTCACCGGATGTTCCACCTGGATTCTCGTATTCATTTCCATGAAATAAAATGCACCGCTCTTCTCCAGGAGAAATTCAATCGTTCCGGCGTTTGTGTAATGAGCTGCCTTCGCCGCTTTTACAGCTGCTTCTCCCATCTTCTTTCTCAATTCCGGAGTCAGTGCTTCTGACGGAGATTCCTCGATCATCTTCTGATGATTTCTCTGAATGGAACAGTCTCTTTCTCCAAGATGGACGACATTTCCATATTTATCTGCAAGGATCTGAAATTCTATATGACGCGGATGTTCTACGAAATGTTCCAGATACATTGTTCCGTCTCCGAATGCCATCTGCGCTTCTTTCTGTGCTGTCTGAAAGCTTGCCTGGAACTCGTCCGGAGTCTGTGCGACACGCATTCCTTTTCCGCCACCGCCAAGTGCTGCCTTAACAATGACCGGATAGCCGATCTCACCAGCGATCTTCTCGCCTTCTTCTACAGTATAGACAGGCTCCTTGCTTCCCGGAATGACCGGAACACCGGCTGCCACCATCGTATTTCTTGCAACAGATTTGTTTCCAAGAGCACTGATCACCTTCGAATCGGGTCCGATATATGTAATCTTGCACTGTTCACACAGCTCTGCAAATTTACTGTTTTCAGAAAGGAATCCGAATCCCGGATGAATCGCATCTGCGCCTGACACAAGTGTCGCACTGATGATATTCTGCATATTCAGATAACTTTCTGCGGATGGAGCAGGACCTATACAGACTGCTTCATCTGCGAGCTGGGTATGCAGCGCATCTTTATCTGCCTCAGAGTAAACAGCAACTGTACGGATTCCCATTTCTCTGCAGGCGCGGATCACCCGGACTGCAATCTCCCCTCTGTTCGCAATTAAAATCTTCTCTATCATTTCTTCTGCTCCTGATTTTTTTATTCTCCGACCATAAATGTAAGTTCTGCAGTAACAACGACCTTTCCGTCAACTGTTGCCACAGCTTCTCCTACGCCTACCGGTCCTTTTCTTTTAATGATCTTTGTTTCTAATTTCAACTGATCTCCCGGAAATACCATTCCTTTAAACCGACATTTCTGCACGCCACCGAAGAATGCGATCTTTCCCTGATTCTCAGGTACACTCAAGATTGCAACTGCTCCTGTCTGTGCAAGTGCCTCAAGGATCAGAACTCCCGGCATTACTGCTTTCTGTGGGAAATGTCCGCGGAAGAAATCTTCATGATAAGAGACCCCTTTGTATCCAATTGCATATTCTCCCGGAACATAATCTTCAATCTTATCTATCAAAAGAAATGGATGTCTGTGCGGAATAATTTCCTGAATCTGTTCTAGATTTAAACTGTTCATATCTGAATCCCTTTCTTAAACAATTCTAAAAAGCGGCTGGCCGTATTCTACCGGCTCTCCATTTTCTACAAGAACTTCTGCAACTGTACCATCACATTCGCTCTCGATCTCATTCATAAGCTTCATCGCTTCTACGATTCCGACAACCTGTCCGGCCTCAACCTTGTCACCAACCTTGACAAAACTTGGTGCATCTTCTGCCGGTGCGGCATAGAAAGTTCCAACCAGAGGTGAAACGATCAGTTCTCCTTCTGTTTCTTTTATTACTTCCTGATGCTCTTCTTGTGTATGATCCGCTTCATTTCCTGGCTTTTGCAGAATTTCTGCTGTCTGAAGACCTGCTGTGACAGTTCCTGTCACCGGAACGACTCCCGGACTCTGGATAATCTCCACCTTCTGCTGCTCTTTCTTCAGATTCAGCTTTGTTCCGTTTTCTTCATATTTAAATTCTGTAAGCGTAGAAGCAGAGACTGCTTCGATCAGCTTTAATATTTCTTCCATCTTCATCTTCGCTTCTCCTTACTCTTCGAAACGTTTTACAAGAAGAGACACATTGTGTCCGCCAAAACCAAGAGAATTAGAAATTACACAGTTCACTTCTTTCTCTACCGGTGCGCCTACTGCATAATTCAATCCACATTCCGGATCTACATTCTTTGTACCAACTGTCTGATGGATGAAATTATCCAGAATACTCTTTACGCAGACAACAAATTCTACTGCTCCTGCTGCTCCAAGAAGATGACCGATCATAGATTTTGTCGAATTGACAACTACATTTTCGGCCGCATCTCCTAATGCATAACAGATTGCGCGTGTCTCAAAGAGGTCATTGTGGTGTGTGCTTGTTCCATGGGCATTGATATAGTCCACTTCTTCCGGTGCAACACCTGCCTCTTTCATTGCAAGCCTCATTGCCATCCCTGCTCCTTCTCCGTTCTCTGCCGGGGAAGTGATGTGATAAGCATCTCCTGTAGAACCATAGCCTGCGAGTTCTGCGTAAATCTTCGCGCCTCTTGCTTTCGCGTGTTCAAGTTCTTCGAGCACTACGATTCCGGCTCCTTCTCCGAGTACAAATCCATCCCTGTCCTGATCAAATGGACGGGAAGCTGTCATCGGATCTTCATTTGTAGACAGTGCTGTTAATGCAGTAAATCCTGCAATTCCTGTCGGACAGATGCAGCTCTCTGTACCACCTGCCACACAGACATCCAGATCGCCATACTGGATTGCACGAAGTGCATCCCCGATACTGTTAGATCCTGATGCACATGCTGTCACAACATCTGTACATTTTCCTTTCAATCCAAGCTGAATGGATACATTTCCTGCTGCCATATTGGAGATCATCAGTGGGACCATCAGTGGATTCACACGCGCCGGTCCTTTTGTCTGGATCTTGTCATAGTTCTGTTCTACACAACTGAGACTTCCGATACCGGAACCGATGATCGTTCCTACACGGTAAGGGTCTTCCTGCTCCATATCAAGTCCTGCATCTGCAAACGCTTCCTTCGCTGCTGCAACCGCATACTGGGAGAACAGTTCCATTCTCTTCGCTGCCTTGAAATCCATTCGTTCTTTTCCAACGAAATCTTTCACTTCTGCTGCCAGCTTAACCTTATAATCTGTTGTATCAAATTTTGTGATCGGACCAATTCCAACTTTACCTGTTTTGATCCCGTTCCAGAATTCTTCTACTGTATTTCCAATCGGTGTCACCGCACCCATTCCGGTTACAACAACTCGTCTCTTCATTTTCCTACTCCTTCTATTCTTACATCGCCATTCCGCCGTCAACATGCAGCGTCTGGCCTGTGATATAACGTGCTTCATCAGAAGCAAGAAATGCCGCTGCATTCGCAATATCTTCTGTCTCTCCAAACTTTCCGAGAGGGATCTGGGCTGTTGCTCCTTCTTTCACCTTCTCTGAAAGTACTTCTGTCATCTCAGTGTTAATAAATCCAGGTGCGATCGCATTTACGGTAATTCCTCTGGACGCCAGTTCTCTTGCCGCACTCTTTGTAAGTCCGATCACACCGGCCTTTGATGCGGAATAATTAGCCTGTCCTGCATTTCCAAGAACCCCCGATACAGAAGACAGGTTAATGATTCTTCCGGATCTCTGACGCAGCATCTGTCTTGAGACTGCACGGATACAATGAAAAGTTCCTTTCAGATTCGTATCGATCACGGCATCAAAATCCTCTTCTGCCATCTTCATAAGCAGTCCGTCTCTTGTAATTCCCGCATTGTTCACAAGGATATCTATTCTTCCGAATTCTTTTATGATTGTCTGAAACATCTCATCACAAGATGCTGCATCTGCCACATCACACTGCATGATCTGCGCTGTTCCGCCTGCAGATTCAATCTCTGTTTTCACTTCCTGCGCACGCTCTTTCGATCCATTATAATTGATCACTACTGCTGCGCCCTCCTGTGCCAGACGCAGTGCAATCGCTCTTCCGATTCCTCTGGAAGCACCTGTCACTACCGCAACTTTCCCTGTCAGTCTGTCTAACATAATTCATTTACCACCTTATCTACATCTTCCCAGGTTCCGACGTTATACACTTTCACCTCACGGTTTATCTTTCTCAGGAAACCAGCCAGTGTTCTTCCAGGCCCGATCTCAACAAATGTATCTACACCGTCCGCAATCAGAAGTTCCATACTCTGCTGCCAGCGTACGGAAGATGCCACCTGACGTGCGAGCAGTTCTTTTGTCTTTGTAATATCAGTTACATATTCTGCTGTCACATTCGTCACATATGGAATCTGGAGATCAGAAAAATCTACCTGTTCCAGTTCTTTTCCAAGCTCTTCTCCGGCTTGCTTCAGAAGGGAAGAATGGAACGGTCCACTGACATTAAGCGGAAGGACTCTCTTTGCTCCGGCTTCCTTCAGTGCATCTGCTGCCTGTTCCACATCTTCCTTCCATCCTGTAATCACAATCTGTCCCGGACAATTGTAGTTGGCGATCATTACACCACTTCGATCTGCCAGCACTTCCTCAATCTTTCCGGCATCCAGTCCAAGAACCGCTGCCATGGCTCCCTGACCACCCGGTACTGCATTCTGCATCAGAATACCGCGTTTTCTTACTGTTGTGATTGCATTTTCTGTGCTCATGCCTCCTGCTGAAGCAATCGCACAATATTCACCCAGGCTTAAGCCTGCTGTGACATCCGGGGCGAGTCCCCGTTCTCTTAATACCTTCTCCATTGCCATACAGACAGTCACAAGTGCTGCCTGTGTATATTCCGTCTGATCCAGAAGATCATTTTCTTCAAAGCAGAGTGCTTTCATATCCAGCCCAAGCAGTTCACTTGCACGGTCGATCACCTCTGCCGCCGTCTTACTGTTTTCATAGAAATCTTTTCCCATTCCGGCTTTCTGTGCGCCCTGTCCCGGGAAAATAAATGCGATCTTACTCATAGAATCCTTTTCCTCCGATCAGTTCATCTGTCTGTGAGACCAGCTTCTGGATCACTTCCTGACAGGTAAGCTTCTCCTTGATCATACCTGCAATCTGCCCTGCCATCACGCTTCCGCTCTGAACATCTCCATCAACAACAGCTCTCCTGAGTCCTCCTAGTGTCAGATGTTCAAGTTCTTCGAATGTTGCTCCTGCCTGTTCTTTCTCAAGATACTCTTTCGTCATTTTATTACGAAGAGCACGAACCGGATGACCTGTAGATCTTCCTGTCACACGAGAATCAATATCCCTTGCTTTCAAAATGCATTCTTTATAATTCTCATGCACCTGTGCTTCTTCTGTCACAACAAAACGTGTTCCGATCTGAACACCCTCTGCTCCGAGCATAAATGCCGCTGCAATTCCTCTTCCATCTGCAATTCCTCCGGCTGCGATCACCGGGATTTCAACTGCATCTACAACCTGCGGAACGAGAACCATCGTTGTATTCTCGCCGATGTGTCCGCCTGCTTCTGTTCCTTCTGCCACCAGAGCATCTGCTCCACAACGCTGCATTCTCTTCGCCATCGCTACAGAAGCAACTACAGGGATCACTTTGATTCCGGCTTCCTTCCACATCTTTATATATTTTTCCGGAGATCCTGCACCTGTCGTGATAACTGCGACACCTTCTTCGACAGCCACCTTTGCAACTTCATCTGCATAAGGACTGATCATCATAATATTGATTCCAAACGGCTTATCTGTCAGCTTCTTTGCCTCACGGATCTGTTCTCTGACCCACTCGGCCGGTGCACTTGCTGTTCCGATCAGTCCCAGTCCACCGGCATTTGAAACTGCTGCCGCCAGATGATATTCTGCAACCCATGCCATACCGCCCTGAATGATCGGGTACTCAATTCCAAGTAATTCTGTTATTCTCGTTCTCATAAGAACTCCCTTCTTGATCACTTCTCTATCAACGGTTCTCTCGGATCGGCTGCCGAAAAGGAACCGGAATGCTTCGTTTTCTACTTGTTCTATACTTCTACTTGTGTGATTCGATATATTTTACAACGTCCCCCACTGTTGTGATCTGCTCCAGATCTTCAGATGGGATCTCTACTTCAAAAGCTTCCTCAAATGCCATTACCATCTCAAAAAGATCCAGGGAATCTGCTCCAAGATCCTCTTTGAAAGATGTTGTCTCACTTAATGTGCTTTCCTCTACGTTTAATGACTCTGCTACGATTTCTTTTACTTTTTCTAACATGATTTTGTTTTCCTTTCTTGTATTTACCATTCCATCAGGCATCCTGCCCATGTAAGTCCTGCCCCGAATCCGGCAAGTATAATTTTCTGACCTCTTTTCAGCTTTCCATCCCGATTCATTTCATTTAAAAGGATTGGAACTGACGCCGCCGACGTATTCGCATATTCACCAAGATTCATTGGGAACTTCTCAATTTCTACGCCAACCCTCTTTGCAGCCGCTTCAATGATTCTTCTATTTGCCTGATGCAAAACAAAGTAATCCACATCTTCTCTTGAAACCTCTGCTTTTTTCAACATTTCTTCGATGATTTCCGGTACTTTTCTCACAGCGAACTTAAAAACTGCCTGTCCATCCATCCGAATTACCGGCGTTTCTTCTGTTCCATATTGTAAGGTCAATGCCTCTCCCTTGTCTCCTGCCGAATGTGCCATGGCCGTGTAGACTGCTTCTGCACTTTCACTTTCTTCTCCCCGGAGAACCACTGCACCTGCACCGTCTCCGAATAAAATGCAAGTTCCACGGTCTTTCCAGTCTACAATTCTGCTCATCTTCTCTGCACCGATCACCAGTGCAGTCTTAACAAGACCCGAACGGATATAAGACTGCGCCGTATTCAATGCGAGAATAAATCCCGAACAGGCTGCATTCAGATCGTATCCCCATGCATGAACTGCACCGATTGCTTTCTGCACTTCACAGGAAGTATTCGGAAATACTGTTTCTGAAGAAGACGTCGCTACAAGGATCAGGTCAATCTCTTCTGCTTTCAGCCCGCTGTCTGCAAGAGCTTCTTCTGCTGCTTTTGCAGCCATAAAAGATACCGTCTCCTCTTTTGCGAGATGTCGGCTTTGAATTCCTGTGCGTTCCCGGATCCATTCATCACTTGTGTCGACCAGAGAGGACAATTCCACGTTGTCCATTCGATGGGACGGTATGTACGATCCTGTCCCGCATATTCTTCCTATCATATCTCTTCTCCAACTCTGTCAAAATAATTGTCACTCTTCGCAGTATGATTCGTTCCGGATCTCAACTGTAATTGTTTTGACTTTTAAATACTTTGACTCTCAAAGTATATCATAAATAAAATAGATGTCAAGATAATTTTTAGACAGATTTTATCTTTTTGTCTATTAGTGTTACTGTTCACACGATGTGCGACCAGCAACGCATCATATTTCATTTGAATCTGTCTTTCCTGCGCAGTATAATAAAATAAACGTAACTGTTCAGAACCAACCTCCAAAATGCTATGCATTTTACACCTGTTTTATGAAATTTTGCTTGGCTCTGAACAGTTACAAATAAACGTCTATAGAAAGGGAATTTGTCATGAAATACAAGAATATTGTTTTTGACTTTGGAAATGTCATCGGACGTTTTGATGGAAAAGCGATCCTCTCAGAATTCTGCCCATATGAAGAAGAACTGGATGATTTATCCGAAATCATTTATAAACGCTGGGCAGAACTTGACGCCGGCACACTTGATTATGATAGTTACATAAATGAAGTCATCGATCAGGTTCCGGAACATTTGAAGGACTGCATCCGCTGGTTTGCAAAAGAATGGCCACGCTGCACTACTTTACTTCCGGATACCATTACATTTATCCATGAATTAAAAGAGCGCAATATACCAATCTATCTGCTTTCTAATGCTCCAACCTATTTTGCAGAATACTATGAAGGAAGTGAACTTCTTTCTCAGTTTGACGGAATCTTATTTTCCGGACCGATCAGACTTGTAAAGCCGTCTCCTGAAATCTACAGTCATTTTCTCAGGAAATTTGATTTAAAGGCAGAAGAATGTTTCTTTATTGATGATCTTGAGCCAAACATCAATGCAGCAAAAAAAGCCGGAATGGGTGGACTTGTATTTACTGGCGATATCAATGAAGTAAAAAAAGCAATTGGTTTCTGATCCAATTGCTTTTTCCATTCACTCCTGATTCAATCCTTTATCGATTGAACGCTTTGAATTCTCTCTGTGCTTCACGCTTCTGATCTTTCTTTGCGATCGTCTCACGCTTGTCATATAATTTCTTACCTTTGGCAAGTCCAATCTCAATCTTTACAAGACTTCCACTGAAATAAACCTGCAGCGGAACAACTGTAATTCCCTGTTCTTTCATCTTACCAAATATTTTCAGTATCTCCTTCTTATGAAGAAGCAGCTTTCTCACGCGAAGCGGATCTTTGTTAAAGATATTCCCCTTCTCATAAGGACTGATATGCATACCATAGATATACATCTCCCCGTCTTCCACACGGATAAATGCTTCTTTGATACTACACTTTCCCATACGAAGAGACTTTACTTCTGTGCCATGCAGCACAAGTCCTGCTTCGTATTTCTCAAGAATAAAATAATCATGATATGCTTTTTTATTATTCGCAATAAGTTTTTTCTCTGTCTTTGCCATCTGATTCCAA
>ERZ1026903.186-NODE-186-length-33447-cov-42.591429_pt1 | contig 33447 bp, 30 predicted proteins | sample MGYA00380180_ERZ1026903 | MGnify/ENA primary metagenome ERZ1026903 (study PRJEB33269, sample SAMEA4719816) | human gut metagenome | biome: human-associated habitat; feature: organic feature; material: feces | place: Cameroon | collected 2013-10 ... | reverse complement strand
CAGCGGCCTCTCACGCCGTTAACGTGGGTTCGATTCCCGCACGGGTCACCAAAAAGCACTACTTCATTTGAAGTAGTGCTTTTTTCTTTGTATGCGCTTTTTAATAGGTGTCGGGTGAAAAAGGTGACCCATGCGGGAATCGAAAAGCCCGGGCCCCGCGTCCAGCGTACCGCGGGGCAAAAACAGCCCCGCGGGCTGTTTTTAGGGCGCGGGAGATTCCGCGCGGGCGGAAGCTGATGTGGCCGGGGTGGTTAGCGTAGGATGTTGTTGTTTAAGATTGGCGGAGAGCTTACGGAGGCGTGCGGGCCGGGCATGCCCGGCCCCTACTGGGAGCTTAAAGAAATAGGGGCAGCAAGCCGGGATAGGAATCCCTCCGGCGCTGCGGCGCCACCTCCCTTTGACAAGGGAGGCAGGGGGCGGTCTGCAATATAATTGAATTGAAATTGGGGTCCACCATAGACACCTTGCATGAAAATGCAGGGCGTTTTTTATTGCGAATCTCCCGAAAACCGTCGCCCTTGCCCTTGCATAATTGCGCAGTTAGCCTTATAATATACTGTAAGTGTACTATAAGGAGGGGTGTGCCACGCTGCAGACAAAACCACAAAAACAGGTGCTGGGAATCCTGGGAGGGCTGGGACCCGCGGCCAGCTGTTATCTGTATCAGATGCTGATCGACCACACACCCGCGACGTGCGACCAGGACCATATCGACATTGTCATCTCGTCCCGCGCGTCGACACCGGACCGCACAGCGTTCATCATGGGTAAAAGCAAGGATGACCCCTTTGCTGTGATGGAGCAGGATGGCTTCAGCCTGGTACACTACGGCGCAACGGTGCTGGCGATTCCATGCAACACAGCGCACTATTTTTATGACCGCCTGGCCGAGGCACTGCCCGTGCCTGTGCTGAACATGCCGCGCTTGACCGTGGCGGATGCTAAGGCGGCAGGCTGCACAAAGCTGGGCATTCTGGCAACGGACGGCACGCTGGCCGCCGAGACGTATCAGCTCGCCTGCCAGGCGCAGGGCATTGACTGGGCGGTACCGTCGGAGGAGCACCAGCAGGAGGTCATGTCGGTCATTTATGACGACATCAAGCAGGGCAAACGCGCCGATATGGCAAAGTTCGGCGCGGCGGTGCACGACCTGAAAAAGCAGGGCTGCGACATGGCCGTGCTGGGCTGCACAGAGCTGAGCCTCGTTAAGCGGGACGAGCACTTGGGCAAGTTCTTCATCGACAGCACCGAGGTGCTGTGCAGGCACGCGCTGGAGGCGTGCGGGGTGAAGCCGATAGGGTTCTAGCCCTATGCAGGGGTTGGGCATGATCGGCGCGCGATTTTCCCGCAAATGGTCGTCAAGGCACGGCTGCGGGCCACACATGTGCGGCCCCTGCGGACGCGCCTTGTAAAGGGGAAAGTGCCCGGAAAAGCGCGTAACTGCGGCGAACAGGCAGAACCCTTCCGGCCATCGCTGCGCTCGGCCACCTCCCCTGAAAGGGGAGGTTTGCGGGGCGTCGGGGACGCCGCCCCCTACAAGGCACGTCATAAACGTAAAAAACACACCACACCGGTTTGTTTATATAAGGAGAGAAATCACAGATGAATCAGAAAAAATTCTACATTACAACGCCGATCTATTATCCCAGCGATAAGTTGCACATCGGCCATACCTACTGCACCGTCGCTACCGACGCTATGGCCCGCTACAAGCGGCTGCAGGGTTACAACGTCAAGTTTCTGACCGGCACCGACGAGCACGGCCAGAAGATCGAGCTGAAGGCCAAGGAGGCCGGTGTTACGCCGCAGCAGTTCGTCGATAACATCGTCGAGGGCCCCAAGGGCGTCAAGGATCTGTGGAAGCTGATGAACATCAGCTATGACCGCTTCATCCGCACCACCGACGACTACCATGTTGCCGCCATCCAGAAAATCTTCAAGAAGATGTATGAAAAGGGCGACATCTACAAGGGCAAGTATGTCGGCAAGTACTGCACCCCCTGCGAGAGCTTCTGGACCGAGAGCCAGCTCGTCAACGGCTGCTGCCCCGACTGCGGCCGCCCCGTTGTGGACGCCGAGGAGGAGGCCTATTTCTTCCGCCTGTCCAAGTACGCGGACCGCGTGCGTGACCTGCTCGTCAACACGGACTTCCTGCTGCCGCGCTCCCGCGTCAACGAGATGGTCCACAACTTCATTGACCCGGGCCTGGAGGATCTCTGCGTCTCCCGCACGAGCTTCAAGTGGGGCATCCCCGTTGACTTCGACCCCAAGCATGTCGTGTACGTCTGGATCGACGCGCTGTTCAACTACACGACGGCGCTCGGCTTCATGAACGACAAATATCCCGACAGCGACTACGAGACCTTCTGGCCTGCCGATGTGCATTTCATCGGCAAGGAGATCGTCCGCTTCCACTCCATCATCTGGCCCGCGATGCTGATGAGCATGGATATGCCCCTGCCCAAGCACGTCTACGGCCATGGCTGGCTGCTGCTGGACGGCGGCAAGATGTCCAAGTCCAAGGGCAACGTCGTTGACCCGTATCTGCTGGCCGAGCGCTACAGCGCCGACGCGCTGCGCTACTTCCTGCTGCGCGACTTCCCGTTCGGCTCTGACGGCAACTTCTCCAATGAGCTGCTCATCAACCGCATCAACATGGATCTGGCCAACGACCTCGGCAACCTGCTGAGCCGCACTACCGCCATGGCCGACAAGTACTTTGGCGGCAATCTGCCCATTGAGCAGGACGAAGGCCCCGAGGACGCCGCGCTGCTCGAGAAGGCCAGGGGTCTGCGTGACCGCTATGAAGCCGACATGGAGGCGTATGCCTTCCAGAATGCGCTGGCTGACGTGTTTGAGGTCATCGACAACGCAAACAAGTATATCGACGCCACCGCGCCGTGGGTGCTGGCCAAGAGCGAGGACTCCAAGCCCCGTCTGGCCCGCGTGCTGTACAATCTGGCCGAGACGCTGCGCATCTGCACCGTCCTGCTGCAGCCGTTCATGCCCACCACCTGCGAGAAGATCTTTGCCCAGCTGAACGTGGAAGCTGACGGCAAGACCTGGGACAGCGCCGCCGTCTTCGGCACGCTGCCCGTCAACGCCACCCTGCACAAGGGCGAGAACATCTTCCCCCGCATCGACGCCGCCAAGGAGCTGGCCGAGCTGGAGGCCCTGGAGGCTGCCCAGAAGGCCGCTGCCCAGGCTGCCAACGCCCCTGCCGAGGAGAAAGAGGAAAAGCCCGCCGAGAGCGGCGCGGCGTCCGCGGAACTCATCGGCGAGCATGAGGAAGAAATCACGTTTGACGACTTCTGCAAGGTCGAGCTGCGCGTGGCCGAGGTCCGCGCCTGCGAGCGCATGAAGGAGAGCAAGAAGCTGCTGCACCTGACCGTGTTCGACGGCGAGCGCGAGCGCTGCATTCTGTCCGGCATTGCCAAGTGGTTTGCGCCGGAGGATCTGATCGGCAAGAAGATCGGCATCGTCGCCAACCTGGCTCCGCGCCCGATGATGAAGGGCAAGTACGTCAGCGAGGGCATGATCTTTGCCGCTGACACCGATGTGGACGGCGGCTGCTCCATCGCGTTCTTCCCCGACAACACCCCCGCGGGCGCACGCATCCACTAAGGTGAAGCATGCAGAAATCTAAACTCGACCAATTCTTTTCCATCCCGGCGGCAGCGGTCCTGATGGCCATTGTCTGCAATGTGCTGTGGGGCTCGGCGTTTCCGTTCATCAAGCTGGGCTACCGGCTGTTCGCCATTGATTCTGCCGATACCGCGTCGATTTTGTGCTTTGCGGGCGTCCGCTTCATGATAGGCGCGGCGCTGGTCTGGCTGGCCGGTCTGGCGCTGAACCACCGTCCGCTGCCGATGCCGTGCGGCAAAACGCTGGCCTCGGCCTGCGGGCTGGGTCTGTGGCAGACCGCGGCGCAGTATTTCTTCTACTACTCCGCCGTCGCGCTGCTGACCGGCGCTATGGGCGGCATCCTGAACAGCACCCAGAGCTTTATGGGCGTCATTCTGGCACACTTCCTCTACGGCAATAAGGATCGCCTGACCCCGCGCAAGGCGTTGGGCTGCGCGCTCGGATTCGGCGGTGTGCTCGTCGCCACGCTGGGCAACCACGGCGGCGGCAGCGTCAAGGGTATGGCCTTTATGCTGATCGCGTCGGTCATCTTTGCGCTGGCCGGGCCGTGGAACAAGGCCGTCACCCAGCACGCGGGCAGCTTCTCGATCAGCGTGCTCAACCTGGGCGTCGGCGGTCTGGCGCTGGCCGTTCTGGGCTTTGCCATGGGCGGCAGCCTGCACCCGCAGAGCGCCGCCGGTATCCCGGTGCTGCTGTTCCTTGCGTTCATCTCAGGCGCGGGGTATGTTATATGGGCGCTGCTGATGAAGAACAACCCGGTGTCCCGCATCGCGGTGTTCGGCCTCATCATCCCCATTATGAACGTCCTGCTGTCGGCGCTGCTCAACGGTGAGCCGCTGTTTGAGTGGAACTATCTGGCCGCGCTGGTGCTGGTCTGCATTGGCATCTTCCTGGTCAACCGCGCCCCGCAGACGCAGGAGACAAAGGCATGAACAACATTTTTGACACCCACGCGCACTATTCCTCCCGCCAGTTCGACGCAGATCGCGCCGAGCTGCTGACGGCGCTGCCCGCGGGCGGCGTGGTCGGTGTGCTGGAATGTGCCACACATTCCGGCGATGCTGCGCAGGTTTTGGAGCTGGCGCACGCCGCGCCCTACTTCCACGCCGCGCTGGGCATCCACCCGGAGAGCCTGATCGAGGAGGACGCCGCCACGGTGGCCGTCTACCACGGGGACTGGCGCGCCGAGCTGGCCGCCATGCGCCCGCTGTTTGCGGATAAGGCCGTTGCGGCGGTGGGGGAGATCGGGCTGGACCATCACTGGCCCGTGCCGCGGCAGGAGCAGTACGACCTGTTTGAAGCACAATTGCAGCTTGCCAAGGAGCTTGACCTGCCCGTGTCGGTCCATGACCGCGAGGCCCACGCCGAAATGTACGAGCTGCTGCGCAAATACAAGCCCCGCGGCGCATTGCACTGCTACAGCGGCAGTGCCGACGACGCGGCCTGGCTGGTGGAGCAGGGCATGTACCTGGGTTTTGGCGGCGCCGTGACCTACAAGGGCGCGAAGCGCGCGGCCAGGGTGCTGGCGGCCATCCCGCATGACCGGGCCTTACTGGAAACCGACTGCCCCTACATGGCCCCCGAACCGGTGCGGGGCACCCGCAACGACAGCCGCAACATTGCCCATGTGGCCGCGTACATCGGCATGCTCTGGGATATGGACGCCCAGGCCGTGCTGGACCAGACCGCGGCAAACGCCAGGGCTTGCTTTGGCGTGTAACCTTTTTGGTATATTCGGTATGGCAAAAATCTGTAGGGGCGAGCATTGCTCGCCCGCAGGGAGCATCCCGCATAAAAGCGCGGGCGGCCAATGGCCGCCCCTACATGACAACATGCCGCGTATGTATAAACAAATTTTTCAGGAGTGACTTACTATGAAAGCACGCATCCCCAAGCATCGCGAATTTATCATCGATTTCCCGCAGGATATGGACCAGGCCAAGGCTGACGAGGGCTGGAGCAAGCTGAACGAGATCGTCGAGGAGTACAAGAAGGCCCACAACGGCCAGAGCGTCTACTCTGCGACCTTCATCGAGGACTGCGAGCCTGCCGTCAAGAAGCTGCAGGAGGAGTACGGCTTCAAGTACACGATCCAGGAAATCAAGTGATTTGCACCGGCGGACAACTGCGTCCGCCGGTTTTTGGTTTACACGCATGTAGGAGAAGGGGAGGACAAGATGGCCGCAAAGACTGTGATACGCCCGGCGGCGGAGGCGGATATTCCCGCCATTCTCGCGCTGTACCGCCAGATGGACAGCGCTTTGGTAGCGATGCAGCCGGAGTTTTTCTGCGAGGGCCCGCGGGAGGAGGACGAGATCCGCAAGGCCATCCGTGCCGACGACGCGGATTTCCTGCTGGCGGAGCGCGGCGGCGCAGTTGTCGGCTTTGCGCTGGTCGGCTACGCGGGCTGGACGCCGGAGTTCAGCTGCGTTTTGCCCCACCGCTATGCGCGGCTGGAGGATCTGGCCGTGGACGAGGCCGTGCGCGGGCAGGGCGTCGGCGGCGAGCTTTTGGCCGCCGCCAAGCGCTGGGCACGCAACCGGCGCTTGGAGTACTTAGAGCTGAACGTGCTGGCCCAGAACGAGAACGCTATCCGGCTGTATGAGTCGCAGGATTTTGTCGAGGCGACGAAGGTTATGCGGTGCATGCTGTGACAGGAGACGGCAGCCTCCCGGAAGGCCGCTTTCTTTTCCGCTACCTTCCGCCACCGCTCACCTCCGCGGGGCGTCGGGGACGCCGCCCCCTACAGCGGCAAACCGCGTGGCTTCGCATTGCCGCCAACCTCCGCGGCGGCCTGGGGGCAGGCCGCCCTACATCCCACTTTACTACATTCCGCAGCCGCAGCCTCCCGTCATATCCCGCTGCCGTTTAGCCACCCATACCAAACAAAAAGCCGGGGCGAACATTTCGTTCGCCCCGGCGGTCTTACTTCTTCGGAGTCATAGCCTCATAACCCTTTTCGTTATTTTTCGGACTGCTTCCGCATCGTCATGGGAATCATCCTATCTTTACGCGAATTTTGATTGCCCTTTCAAGACCTTAACTAACTGTTCATTGGACTTACCCTCTGGTTCGTTATTTGCTCAAAAGCATTTGTGGAACGGAGTAATGTTTGTTATTAAGATCGTTCTTGGGGTAATGGGTCTGATGCCGAGGACCAAAGCCTCTTAACTCTTGTACATTGGAGTATCTCCTTATGGATCAGGTGAAGTTCAGGTACATCCTGTTCGGCGGAGTGGTGACGGTCATCTCTACCAGCCTTCTTTCATCCTAATCTATATCTCATGCGGGGGTCTGTGTTTTGACGGCCCCTGAGTCTGCTAAATAACTGCTAAGCAACCGTGCATCGCTGTTTTTAAATCTTTTACAAGTTATGACTTGCGGCTTCGGATGCGGTTCTTGCGTTTTCAGCAGGCCCAGGCCCGCCGGTGGTGAATGGGATCTTTGAAGTTTGCCATTGGACTTGAGCCTCCTTCCTTACGAAATACTGCCGGCGGCCTTTACAATTTCTTTCCGGTCTCTTCCTTTGCCCTCGTGCTGCTGGATCGGAGTCCCTGAAGTGCTTCCTTTTTCACTCCCAGACTTTGGGCAGCTTGCGGAAAATCTTCTTCAGGATGTCGATCTGTTCACGATGGGACTTTGCTGAAGAGCCTTTTGGAAAGTGGCTTCGCTTGGAGTTCTTATCTCCTTATCTCCGGCTGTTTTCTTTCTGTGACTATACTATACCACAGCCCTAAGGTTTCGTCTATTCGCAGACCGCACAACCTTTATATGCAATATTTGTGCATAATCAGGATTGAATAACACATAGTAAAAGTGGTATAATAGATATGTTGGGCGCGTGTACGCCAAAGCAAAGCCGCCGCTTCTTTTACCAGGAAGCGGCGGCTTTTTGTTGTATTGGCTTCCCCTTTGGGGGAAGCTGTCAGTGGCCCCGACCACTGACTGATGAGGGGCAAGTCTGCCATAGTCACCCGTTTGCGGGCAGCTACAACAAACGCGCCCCTCATCCGGCCCTGCGGGGCCGCCGCACCCCTTCTGGCGCTGCGCGCCACCTCCCCCGTATCGGGGGAGTCTGTCCCCAAGGGGGAAGGCTTAAGATTTACTTTTACATCGTCTCCGGTGCGTTCACCTTGAACATCGTCAGAATGTTGTGGATGACCCCGCGCACGGCCAGGCAGAGGGCGATGCGGCCCTGCTGAACGGCACCCTCGGCATCCAGGATGCGGCAGGCGTTGTAGAAGCGGTGATACGCAGACGCCACGTCGATGCAGTAGCGGGTGATGCGCGCCGGGTCGTACTTCTCGGCGGCGGCGGCGATCTCGGCGGGGAAGGCGGCCAGCAGGCGGATCAGCGCCTGCTCGGCGGGGTCAGTCAGCACGCTGGCGTCCACGGCGTCCGCGCCCTCAAACTTCACGCCCTCGCTCTCGAGCTTTTTCAGCACCGAGCAGATGCGCGCGTGGGCGTACTGCACATAGTAGACCGGGTTCTCGCTGTCGTTGCGCACGGCCAGGTCCAGGTCAAAGTCCAGCGTGGACGAGCTCTCGCGCTGGTTGAAGAAGAACCGCGCGGAATCAATGGGCACCTCGTCCAGCAGGTCGGTCAGGGTGATGGCCTTGCCGGTACGCTTGCTCATGCGCACGGGCTTGCCGTCGCGCATGAGGTTGACCATCTGCATCAGCACGATGTCCAGACGGCTGCCGTCCAGCCCGATAGCGTCCATCGCGCCCTTCATGCGGGCAACGTGGCCGTGGTGGTCGGCGCCCCAGACGTCGATGGCCTTGTCAAAGCCGCGCACGGCCAGCTTGTTGTAGTGGTAGGCAATGTCGGCGGCAAAATAGGTCGGGATGCCGTTGGCGCGGACGAGCACCTCGTCCTTGGCCTCCTCCTCGCTGCCGTCGTCGGTCTTGCGCTTGTTGACGACGCCGTACTTGGCGGCGTACTGGGCGCTGCGGTACATGATCGCGCCGTCCTCGGCCTTGTAGCACGCGCTGGTCTCCAGCAGCTTGTCCACCACGGCCCTGACTGCGCCGGAGCTGTGCAGGTCGCTCTCGTGGAACCAGACGTCGTACTTGATGCGATACTTGCCGAGATCGCGCTGCAAACCGGCAATGTTCTTGGGCAGGGCGTCGGCGACGATGGCCTTTTTCAGCTCGTCAAAGTCCTTGTTGACGTAAGCGTCGCCATGGACCTCGGCAAACTCCCTGGCGCGGGCGATGATGTCCGCGCCCTGGTAGCACTCCTCGGGCAGCGGGCAGGCGTCCTCGCCCTTGTACAGCTGCAGATAGCGGATGGCCAGGCTCTTGCCGAACTTCTCGATCTGGTTGCCCGCGTCGTTGATGTAGAACTCGCGGGTCACGTCGTAGCCGGCCCAGTCCAGGCAGGCGGCCAGGCCGTCGCCCAGTGCGCCGCCGCGGGCGTTGCCCATGTGCATGGGGCCGGTGGGGTTGGCGGAGACGAACTCGACGTTGTACTTCTTGCCTGCGCCCGCGTCTGTGCGGCCATATTCAGGGTTGGCGACAGCGGCGCGCACGACGCTGGTGAACCAGTCCTGGCCCAGGAACAGGTTGATGAAGCCGGGGCCGGCGACCTCAAAGCGGTCAAACAGGCTGCCGTCCAGCTGCAATTTTGCGGTAATGGCTTCTGCGATCTGGCGCGGTGCCTTGTGGAAGGCGCGCGCACCGGCCATGGCCACGTTGGACGCAATATCGCCGTTTTTGACGTCAGCCGGGATCTCGACGATGAAGTCGGGCAGTGCGGCCTCGGGCAGGGTGCCGTCGGCGACAGCCGCCTTGACGGCGTCGGTCAGCAGCGTGCGCGCCTGTGCCAGCGCCGCCGCCCGCGGGTTGTAGTTTTTATAATCCATGATGAACCTCCTGTGGGGGATTTTTCTATGATAACGCTGTAGGGGCCGGGCATGCCCGGCCCGCTGCTTTGCCTTTACAGGGCGCTTTCGGTAGGTTGAGGGCCGGACATGTCCGGCCCCTACAGGGCAGCGCGTTTTTACGCCTCCGGCAGTTTATCCACCGTAATATCGACTAAGTTGCGGCTGATGAAGCTCTCGGCGCCGGAATCGAGGGTGTAGCTGAATTTGAGCCTGCCGCCGTTCTCGTCGAGCCGCTGCTCAATGACGTCGGCGGCCACGCCCAGACTGACCGAGCCGTAGCCGGTCTCGTAATGGCAGAGATGACGCGTGCCCTTCTCGATGATGAGCTGGCTCGACTGTTTGCCGAACCGCAGCATCGAGACCTTGCGTGCGTCCTCGGCCACCTTGACCGTCGTTGTGCAGCCCTCATAGCCGGTGGTCTCGGTCTCCTTGTAGACAATATAGTAGGCACCGTCCTTGTGGACGAGCGAGCCGCGGGTCATCAGCTCCACGGTATCCGTGTCGCCCCGCTGCTCCATCGTGCCCTTGATGGTGATCAGATAGTTTTCTTCCATGGTGTACCTCTACGCTAAAGCCTTCCCCCTCGGGGACAGACTCCCCCGATACGGGGGAGGTGGCGCGCAGCGCCAGAAGGGGTGCGGTGGCCCGCAGGGCCGGATGAGGGACGACCTTCCGTCGTTGCCCGGTAAATGGGCGGCCACGGCAACCCGCCCCTCATCAGTCACCTTCGGTGACAGCTTCCCCCCCCATGGGGGAAGCCTCGGCTAAAAGCCTTCCCCCGAGGGGAAGGTGGCCCGCAGGGCCGGATGAGGGACGACCTTGCCATTACTGCCTGTAAATGGGTAATGCCCGGAAACTTCGCCCTCATCAGTCACCTTCGGTGACTGCTTCCCCTAGTACGTCTCAATCGCGATTCTTTCCACCGTTCCGCCGGCGTACTCGCCCAGAAACGTGTGTGCCAATTCGTCAAAATTGTCGGGGGTGTCGCTGACAAAATACCGCGCGGTGCCGCCTGATTTTTTGCCGTTCAGCAGCCCTAAATCGTCCAGCGCCGCCGCGGCGGCCTGCGCCGTGACCTTGCCGGAATCGACAAGATGCACCTCGTCGCCCATAAAGTCCCCGATCATCTTTTTCAACAGGGGATAGTGGGTGCAGCCCAAAATCAGCGTGTCAACGCCCGCGTCCTTCAGCTCCTGCAGATACTCCGCAATGATCAGCTTTGTGACAGGGTTGCCGTCGTTGAAGTAGCCGTTCTCGACCAGCGGCACAAACATCGGGCAGGCGCGGGCAAAAATCTGCACGTCGGGCATCATGTCGCGGATGATGGCGGCATACGACCCGCTGCGCACCGTGGCCGCTGTGCCGATGATGCCGATTTTGCGGTTCCGCGTCGCGTCCACCGCCGCGCGGGCCGTGGCACCCACAACGCCGGTAAACGGCACGGGCAGCCTGGCGGCCTCCTCCGGCGGATAGGTCGAGGACACCGTGCCGCAGGCGGCAATGATAAATTTCACGTCCTGCTGCAATAAAAAGCGGATGTCCTGCCGCGCGTACTGGACAATGATGTCCCGCCCGCGGCTGCCGTAGGGCACGCGGCCCGTGTCGCCGAAGTAGACGATGTCCTCGCCGGGCAGCACGCGGCGCAGCTGGCGCACGGCGGTCAGCCCGCCCAGGCCGCTGTCAAACACGCCGATGGGCCGTGTGTCCATCAGTAGGCCCCCTTCCGGCGGTGGACGGCCAGCGTAAGCAGCTTGTCGACCAGCGCAGGATAGCTGTAGCCCTCGTGCTCCATCAGCTTGGGGTACATGCTGATGGACGTAAAGCCCGGCAGGGTGTTCAGCTCATTGCAGAGCACCCGCCCGGTGCCGCGCGCAACGAAGAAGTCGCAGCGGGACAGGCCGGAGCAGCCCAGCGCCAGATACGCCTTGCGGGCCTCGGCGCGGACCTCGTCGAGCTTTTCCTCGCTCAGATGCGCGGGAATGACGGTCTGGGACACGCCGTTTTTGTACTTGTCGTCGTAGGTGTAGAACTCGGCCCCGGCCAGGATCTCGCCCGGGCGGGTCGTGGAGACGGTGGACGGGTCATCGGGGTTGCCGATGGCGGCGCACTCGACCTCCTGCGCGTCCACGAACTCCTCAAACACGACCTTGTCGTCCTCGCGCAGGGCGATTTCGACGCCCTTTTCCAGCGCGGCGCGGTCCGCAACCTTGGAGATGCCGACGCTGGACCCCGCGTTGGCGGGCTTGACGAAGATGGGGTAGCCGAGCTTTGCCTCGATGCCGTCCAGCACTACGGGGCCGTTCAGCTCCAGATCGGCGCGGCTGGCGGCGACCCACTTGCAGTGAGGGACCCCGGCGGCGTCCATCAGGGCGTTGGCGACGGCCTTATCCATGCAGACGGCGCTGCCCAGCACGCCGCAGCCCACATAGGGGATGCGGGCCAGCTCAAACAGGCCCTGGATCGTGCCGTCCTCGCCGTTTTTGCCGTGCATGACGGGTGCGCAGATGTCAATGCGGACCAGCTCCGCCCTGCCGTCCTTCAGCAGCCAGATGCCGTGGTCCTTCCGGTCCGGGCTGAGAACGCAGGGCGTGCAGTCGCCCTGCTCCCAGCTGCCGTCGGCCATAGCCTCGGGCGTGGGGCGGCAGGCCAGCCAGCGGCCATCCTTCGTGATGCCCACGGGGAAAACCTCATATTTGTCCGCGCAGGGCTTCTGACCCAGTGCGCGCAGCCAGGCCGAGGCCGACACGCAGCTGACGTCATGTTCACTGGAAACGCCGCCGAAGAACAGTGCGACGCGCAGCTTGGAATTTGTATTCATCAAAAAGACTCCCTTTGTTCAATGTGGCTGTGCCCTTTGGGCACACTACAAGTCTTCAGCTTATTATCATAACATATTATGCGTGCGTTGGCTAGATTATTTTTGGAAAATTTCTGAACCGGGAACAGAAGTCCGTAGGGGCCGGGCACGCCCGGCCCGCGGCCTTGCCGTTGCCACCCATTTATCTTTTACATCGTAGGGAGGGGTCTTGACCCCTCCGCTGCCTCCCGGCCAACTCCCGCTAACAGGTAACCCGTAGGGGAGGAATTCATCCCTCCCGCGCACCTTCCGCCGCCGCTCACCTCCGCGGGGCGTCGGGGACGCCGCCCCCTACAGCGGCAATCCGTAAGGCTTCTCATTGCCGCCAACCGCCCCGGCGGCCTGGGGGCAGGCCGCCCTACATCCCACATTACCATATTCCGTAGGGGCCGGGCACGCCCGGCCCGCAGCCTTGCCATTGCCACCCATTTATTTTTACATCGTAGGGAGGGGTCTTGACCCCTCCGCTGCCTTCCGCCGCCGCGCACCTCCGCGGGGCGTCGGGGACGCCGCCCCCTACAGCGGCAACCCGCATGGCTTCTCATTGCCGCCAACCTCCCCGGCGGCCTGGGGGCAGGCCGCCCTACATCCCACTTTATCACAGTTCGCAGGGCGGGGTGCCCTCACCCCGCCGCAGCTCTCCCCCCAAAAACAAAAAAACCGGCCCGCCACACCCGGCGGGTCGGTCAGTCGTCCAACCTGATTTTATAACGCTTGATCAACGCGGCCTGGTCCAGCAAAAAACGCTTCTGGCTGGGGGTGAAGCTGCGGTAACACGTCAAAAGCTGGCGCTCGTCATCGACGGCGGGGGGCTCGTGCCCCAGCAGATAGTCAATGCTCACGCCAAAATAATCCGCGATTCGCCGCAGCGTGTCATAGTCCGGCTCACGTGTGCCCTGCACATAGTTGCCAAGCGTCGAGGGCGCAAGGTGCAGCTTTGCGGCCAAATCCTTGATTTTCATTTCCTCGCAATCAATCAGATACCGCAGCCGTTCATGAAATTCCATACAAAATCCCCCAAAGCGTACATATCCTGACTTCGAGCATAACAAAATAACACGAAACGTGTTTTATTGACCTAAATAGAGTTGACAGAACACAAATTGTGTTGTAAAATTACAATATGAAATGCCGATGAGGTCTTGAAGCGTCGGCACAAAGACAAAACTGGAGGAAAACAAGATGTTCAAAAAACTGAAAGACAAAAAGGGCTTCACCCTCGTCGAGCTGATCGTAGTCCTGGTAATCCTTGCCATCCTGGCCGCCCTGCTCATCCCCGCGCTGACCGGCTACATTGACAAGGCCAATAAGGATAAGATTACGGCTGAATGCCGCCAAGTTGTTGTTGCGGCTCAGACCTGTGTATCTGAGGCGTATGGTCAGGGCAAAATTACTACCGATGCAACTGATACGACGAAGATTACTGCCCCCACCATCACTGATATTATGAAACTTGCCGAGGCTGGCAGCAACTGGACTGCAAAGGTTTATGTGCTGAAAGACGCTTCTGAGAATGTTGCGAAGGGTACTGTGGCTAAAGTTGAGTTTAGCGATGGTACAAACAGCTGCACTTACAAGTATGATTCCGCGACGAAGAGCTTTGTGTATGAAATTGACTCCACTGCAAAAACGGCTATTACTAACCCGGGCGTTGTGTACGGTAGTTTGAGCTAATTGTTTTTTTGCAAATTATTCTCCCACCACCTCCCGTGGTGGGATTTTTTGTTGCCGCCTACCTTATTATACCCGCCGCAGCGCTGCCGGGAGAGTTGTAGGGAGCGGTCTTGACCGCTCCGCAGGCCGTCAAAAATTGCATCCCTGCCTTATTGCGTGTGTAGGGGCGACCATTGGTCGCCCGCCAACTTACCGTCGCAACGCATTTTCCGGGACAGTTTTCTTGCAAGGCAAACGGGCAGGGGCGAGCAATGCTCGCCCCTACAAGCGTTTTTCGGCAGTTCCGCGGAGGGGTCAAGACCCCTCCCTACAGAGCAAAAGGAAAAATCTGCATCAAAGGAAACGTGCCCGGGAGAGATAAATCCCGCCCCTGCGCACAAGAGGCAAAGCTGCAATAACGGCAAAGCTGCGGGCCGGGCGCTTGGCGGCGCACAACGAGCGCCGCCAGTTTGCAAGCAAACTCGCTCGTGCGGTTGTTTGCCCCGCAGGGGCAAACATTGTTCGCTCCACGCTCACAACCCCGCAATGCCCGGCCCCTACGCCTCTGTATGCCTTAACGCCTTTCACTCCTATCTCCTCACTCCTAACTCCTCACTCTTTTCAGGTGCTCACCATGCCCCAAACTCCAAAGCTGTCTCCACAACAAAAGGTCGCGCTTGTGGAAAAAATCAAAGCAGGCGAGATCAGCCGCCAGGCCGCGGCGCAAAGCGTCGGCGTCAGCAACACCACTGTGCGTCAATGGCTGCGCATCTATGAATCCGAGGGTGCAGACGGCCTTGCACCCCGGGAAAAGTCCCGCCACCTTACCGCCGAGGAAAAGCAGGCCGCCGTGACGGAGTACCTCGCGGGCGGGGTCTCGCTGTTTGACGTCTGCAAAAAGTACGGCATCCGCAGCCCGCAAAACCTGCAAAAGCTCGTGGAAAAGGCGCAGGCGGGCGGCGAGCTGCGCGGCTACCACGGCGCGTCCCGCCACAGGGGCGGCGCGTACACCACCGCCGCGGACCGGGAAAAGATCGTGCGGGAATGCCTGGCTGACGGCTGCGATTACGGCGCAGCTGCGTTAAAATATAACGTCGATTACAAGGCGCTGGTGCATTGGGTGGGGCAGTACCGTGCGGGCGCGGCCCTGCACGACGCCCGCCACAGCAGCGAGGGCACAAGCCGCGCCAAGGGCCGCGCCCGCACCGTGCCGCCGATGCAGCGGATGGTCATGGTGCTGGACTGTCTGGAAAACCGGAAAAATTACGGCGCTATGGCGCAGAAATACGCGATAGCCTACCACCAGATCTACCGCTGGGTGCAGCGCTATCTGCAGGACGGCTGGCTCGGCATGAATGACCGCCGCGGCCCCGCCGACGACCCCGACCCGGCGGGGGAGTGGGGGAAGATTGCCCCCGCCGGTGAGGCCGACGCGGAGCTGTGGGTAGCCAAATGCAAAGGCGTACCGGAGGCTTTGCCCGCCATGCTGCGCCGCGCCGGGTACAGCTGGATGATGATTGCAAAAATTTTGTTTGATCTGGCGAGGATGTGAACCCCCAAGCCTTCCCCCGAGGGGGAAGGTGGCCCCGCAGGGCCGGATGAGGGGAGAGCTTGCCGCGGCAGCCCGTGTATGGGTCATATCGGCAAGTCCGCCCCTCATCAGTCAGAGGTCGGGGCCGCTGACAGCTTCCCCCGCGGGGGAAGCTGACGCGATTGCAAAAAAAATTGATCTGGTGAGGATGTGAACCCCCAAGCCTTCCCCCGAGGGGGAAGGTGGCCCCGCAGGGCCGGATGAGGGGAGAGCTTGCCGCGGCAGCCCGTGTATGGGTCATATCGGCAAGTTCGCCCCTCATCAGTCAGCGGGCGGGGCCGCTGACAGCTTCCCCCGCGGGGGAAGCCGACGCGATTGCAAAAAAAATTGATCCGGCGAGGATGTGAACCCCCAAGCCTTCCCCCGAGGGGGAAGGCAGCCCCGCAGGGCCGGATGAGGGGAGAGCTTGCCGCGGCAGCCCGTGTATGGGTCATATCGGCAAGTCCGCCCCTCATCAGTCAGCGGGCGGAGCCGCTGACAGCTTCCCCCGCGGGGGAAGCCGCTCGACGGAAAAAATCTGCAAAAACCATATTGACATGCACGTGCTTTTGTGGTAAACTATCCCTTGTAAAAAAAGCAGCAACCGGCAGTAGGCCGTCGGCTCACCTTGAGGGTTTGCAAAAGCCCCGGGTCATACCATGATTACGCACAACAGGTGCGCAACTTCGTATGTTCGGCGGCTGCTTTCAATGGCAGCCGCTTTTGTCATTATCATACACTTGTGGGAGGTGTGTTACAATCGCCAGCAACAGCAAATCCAACGAACTGGAGATCAATGAGCAGATCCGCGACAAAGAAATCCGCCTGATCGGGGCAGATGGCGCGCAGATGGGCATTATGAGCCCGCGCGACGCACTGAAGATGGCTATCGACAAGGATCTTGACCTCGTCAAGGTCGCGCCGCAGGCCAAGCCGCCGGTGTGCAAAATTCTTGATTACGGTAAATACCGGTTCGAGATGCAGAAAAAGGAAAAGGAAGCCAAGAAGAACCAGAAAGTGGTTGAACTCAAGGAGATCCGCCTTTCCCTGAACATCGACACCAACGACTTCAACACCAAGGTGAACCAGGCTGCTAAGTTCCTGCAGCAGGGTCACAAGCTCAAGGTGAGCATCCGGTTCCGCGGCCGTGAGATGGCACATACCAGCCTGGGTCTGGATGTCCACAAGCGTTTTGCCGAGGCGTTGGAGGGCAAGGCCGTCATCGACAAGCAGCCCAAGCTTGAGGGCCGCAGCATGATGATGTTCATGTCCCCCGTTCCCAACAAGTAAGAAAGTAAACTCTCTAGGAGGAAACAACAATGGCTAAAATGAAGCTCAAGACCCTTTCCGGCGCCAAGAAGCGCTTCAAGATGACTGCTTCCGGCAAGATCAAGCGCAATGCGTCCAAGCGCCGTCACATCCTGACCAAAAAGACCACCAAGCTCACCCGCGGCCTGCGTATGCCCAAGTACGTCGACAAGACCAACGAGGCTGCCGTCAAGAAAATGATGCCCTACGGTGGCTAATCACTAAGACATTTAAAGGTCAGTTACTACCAGTTACAGACAAAGGAGATATAAAACATGGCTCGTATTAAAGGCGCTACCATGACGCACAAGCGTCGTGCTAAGACTCTCAAGCTCGCAAAGGGTTACTACGGTGCTAAGTCCAAGCACTTCCGCATGGCCAAGCAGGCCGTTATGAAGAGCGGCAACTACGCTTTCGTCGGCCGTAAGCAGAAGAAGCGCCAGTTCCGCAACCTGTGGATCACCCGCATCAACAACGCTGTTCGTGCTCAGGGTATGAACTACTCCACCTTCATGAACGGCCTGAAGAAGGCCGGCGTCGAGCTGAACCGCAAGATGCTGTCTGAGATGGCCATCCACGATCCCGCCAGCTTCAACGCTCTGGTCGAGACCGCCAAGAAGGCTCTGTAATAGCTTGCATAGAAGACTCGCGCACACGCGCGAGTCCTTTTGTGTTTAAAGGGGGAAATGGCAAAAAAGCGGGCAACCAAGGAAAGCTCTCCCCTCATCCGGCCTGCGGGCCACCTTCTCCCCCAAGGGGAGAAGGCTTGAGGCTGTGGAGCCTTCCCCTTCGGGGGAAGGTGTCGGCGGCCCCGACCGCCGACGGATGAGGGACGGCCTTCCGGCAGACTGCCGTTTCCCTTTATTCATACAAATCAGTTGATTTTATCCAAAAGGGGCGCTACAATGGAAACGATCACAAGCCGCGAAAACGCTAAGATCAAATACGCCTGCGCGGTGCGCGACTCAGAAAAGCAGCGCGCCGCCGACGGGCTTTTCTTTGCCGAGGGGCCGAAGCTCTGCCTGGAGCTGGCCAAAAGCTGCACGCCGCGTGCGATGTACGCCACGGCGGCGGCGCTGGCAAAAACGCCCGAGCTGGCCCAATTCGACCCCGCCGAGATCGCGCCCCATGTGGCCGAAAAATTAAGCGGCACCAAATCCAATCAGGGCGTGTTTGCCCTGTTTGAAACGCCCGTGCCGCCCGCGGACACGCTGGACACGGCCCGCCGCATTTTGATGCTGGAGGGCGTGCAGGACCCCGGCAACGTGGGTACGCTGCTGCGCAGCGCTGCTGCGTTCGGCTTTGATGCCGTCGTGCTGGGGCCGGGCTGCGCGTCGCCGCTGTCGCCCAAGACGCTGCGGTCCTCGATGGGCGCGGCGGGACGGCTGCCGACGCTGCACAGCGACGATCTGCCCGCCGCGCTGGCCGCCCTGCGTGCCCGCGGCGTGACGACGCTGGCGACGGCGCTCTACCGCTCCCGTCCGCTGGACGAGGCCGGGAACGATTTCCCGGGCGGGCTGTGCGTCGTCATCGGCAGCGAGGGGCAGGGCCTGACGGACAGGACCGTCGAGGCCTGCGACATGGCCGTCCGCATCCCGATGACAGACCGCGTCGAAAGTTTGAACGCGGCAGTGGCGGGCAGCGTGCTGCTGTGGCATTTCAGGGGTGTGTAACGCATTCCCGGCCCCTCCGGGAGCGGGTGAGGGGAGAGAACCTTGCCATTGCCGGAAAATTTCGGGTTGAGATGAAGTTCTCTCCCTCAGTCGCCTGCGGGCGACAGCTCCCTCGCAGAGGGAGCCAAGGAGTTGCCCATGGACAAAACACTTGCCTGGCTCTGGCTGGCGGATGCGGTCGGGTCGGCGTGCCAGTACGCACAGGAGCTGCTGGAACTCTACCCCGACCCGGTCGAGCTGTACGACCTCCTGCGCACGGGCAGCGAGGCCCCGCCCGCCTGCCTGACGCCCCACGCGCTGGCACAGCTGCGGGACACGACGCCCTTTGATTATGAGGAACGGCTCGACCACTGCCTGCTGTCGGGCATCGACGTGCTGACGCCCGACGAGGGCGTATACCCGGACCGTTTGCGGGACCTGCCCGACCTGCCGCTTGCGCTCTACGTGACCGGCGACATCGCCTGCCTGAACGGGCGGCGGTACGCGGGCATGGTGGGCACGCGGCGGCCCAGCACCTACGGGCGGCAGGCCGCGTTTGACCTGTCACTGGCGATGGCGCGGGCTGGCGTCGTGCTCGTCAGCGGCCTGGCCGACGGACTGGACAGCGAGGCACACCGCGCCGCCGTGCAGGCTGATGTGCCGACGGTTGCCTTTCTGGGCACGGCCATCGACAAGACTTACCCGGCCTCCAACGCGAAGCTGCGCACCGCCATTGAGAAGGGCGGCGGCGCGGTATGCAGCGAGTATCCGCCCGGCTACAGCGGGCGCACGACGGGCACTTTTCTGGCCCGCAACCGGCTCATTGCCGCGCAGAGCGAGGCGCTCTGCGTCGCCGAGGCCCGCACCCGCAGCGGCACGCTGAACACCGTCGGCCACGCCGAACGGCTGGGCCGCCCCGTGCTGGCCGTGCCGGGCAGCATCTACAGCGCTTTGAGCGAGGGCACAAACGAGCTGCTGCGCACCCACCGCGCCGAGCCGCTCTGCAAAGCCGCGGACGCGCTGGATATACTGGGTATTGGCGCGGAGACCACCGCCCCGGCGCAGCAGCGGTTTGACCCGGCCACGGTCAGCGCCGATGCGCAGGCCGTCTACGCCGTGTTAAAGCCCACGCCCCAAAGCATCGACGCCCTGTGCGCCGCCGCAAGCCTGCCCGCCGGACGGGTGCTGGCGGCGTGTACCGAGCTGGAGCTGATGGGCGGAGCCCAGGCGCAGCCCGGAAGGCGGTACATTGCATTATAAGATAATAGATGAAGGCAGTGGCAAGGTGCCCGGGCGGATATGGAATCCGCCCCTACGGCTGTAGGGGTCGGCGTCCTCGACGACCCGGGGCGTTTGTGGCGGCGATAAGCTGGCGGGCGAACAATGTTCGCCCCTACAGGCAACGCTCGGAAGTATGCGTGTCATCTAAATTTAAACATTGAGGTAACTTATGCCAAAATTAGTCATCGTGGAATCCCCTGCCAAAGCCAAGACCATTGGCAAGTATCTGGGCCGCGGCTACAAGGTCACGGCCAGTATGGGCCATGTGCGCGACCTGCCCGCCAGCACGCTGGGCATTGATGTCGAAAATGGCTATACACCGAAATATATTACCATCAAGGGTAAGCAGAAGCTCGTCAAGGAGCTGAAGGCCGAGGCCAAAAAGTGCGACGGCGTCCTGCTGGCGACTGACCCGGACCGCGAGGGCGAGGCCATCAGCTGGCATCTGGCGAACATTCTGGGGCTGGACCCCAGCGCACCCAACCGCGTGACCTTTGACGAGATCACGAAGAAGGGCGTCAAGGAGGGCATGGCCCACCCGCGCGCCATCAACATCGACCTGTTCAACGCCCAGCAGGCCCGGCGCGAGCTGGACCGCCTGGTCGGCTATAAGCTCAGCCCGTTCCTGTGGAAGAAGGTCCGCCGCGGCCTGTCCGCGGGCCGCGTGCAGAGCGTGGCCGTGCGCCTGATCCGGGACCGTGAGCTGGAAATTGAAAACTTCAAGCCCGACGAATACTGGAACATCGACGCGCTGCTGAACCCGCAGGGCGAGAAGGGCGAGTTCACGGCCCGCCTGGCCGCCACCGCCGACGGCAAAAAGCTGACCGTCACCAATAAGCAGCAGGCCGACGGCATCCTGGCCGCGCTGGACGGCAGGGACTATACCATCACGAAGATCGAAAAGGGCAAGCGCCGCCGCCAGCCCTCGCCGCCCTTCATCACGTCCACCTTGCAGCAGGACGCGAGCCGTGCGTTCGGCTTCTCGGCCACCCGCACGATGCGCGCTGCCCAGACGCTGTATGAAGGCATGGACATTGCGGGCCACGGCACGGTGGGTCTTATCACCTATATGCGTACCGACTCGCTGCGCATTGCCGCCGAGGCTCAGGCCGCGGCCAAGACCTTTATTGCGGAGCGCTGGGGCGACAACTACGTCTGCAAGACCGCCCGCAAGTGGAAAAGCCGCTCCGCCACCGCCGCGCAGGACGCCCACGAGGCCATCCGCCCGTCTATGCCCGAGCTGACCCCCGACGAGGTCGAGCAGAGCATCAGCGGCGACACCGCAAAGCTCTACCGCCTGATCTGGAGCCGCTTTATGGCCAGCCAGATGGCCGACTGCATTCAGGACACCGTCTCCGCGTCCATCACGGCAGGGGACTACCTGTTCCGTGCGTCGGGCTTCCGCGTCTCGTTCGACGGCTTCACCGCGCTGTACGAGGAATCCACCGACGACGCCAAAAAGAAGGAGACCGCCCTGCCCCCGCTGGAGGAGGGCCAGACCCTCAAACTCAAAAAGCTGACGGCGGACCAGAAGTTCACCCAGCCGCCGCCGCTTTACACCGAGGCCACGCTGATCCACGCGCTGGAGGAAAACGGCATCGGACGCCCGTCCACCTATGCGCCCATTATCACGACCATCGTGGACCGCGGCTATGTGGAGAAGGACCAGAAGAAGCTGAAAACCACCCCGCTCGGCCAGGCCGTCAACACGGTCATGATGGAGCAGTTCCCCGACATCGTCAACGTGAAATTCAGCGCTGACATGGAGAAAAAGCTCGACGTTGTCGAAGCCGGCCAGGCGGACTGGGTCAAGACCATCGACGACTTTTATCAGGGCTTTGAAAAGAGCCTGGAGCAGGCCGAGAAGAACATGGAGGGCAAGCGCATCAAGGTCGAGGACATCCCCACGGACGAGATCTGCGAAAAATGCGGGCGGCCCATGGTCATCAAATCGGGCCGCTACGGCAAGTTTGTGGCGTGCTCGGGCTTCCCGGAGTGCCGCAACGCCCACCCGCTGGTCAAGGACACGGGCGGCCTCTGCCCGCTGGACGGCGGCCACATGCTGGTGCGCAAGAGCGCCAAGGGCCGCGTCTACTACGGCTGCAGCAACTACCCCAAGTGCAACTATATGACCTGGGACGAGCCGGTGCCCGAAAAGTGCCCCCAGTGCGGCAGCACCCTCTTTAAAAAGAAGGGCCAGCTCTACTGCGCCAAAGAGGGGTGCGGGTTTGTTAAGAGCGTAGAGAAGAAGTAACAGAGATATTAAAGAGAGTTTAGAGTTAAGAGTTTAGAGTTTAGATATTGTCCGCCGCCGCGCGGCGGTTTTAAAATGCCGGGGCATCTCTTTTATAAATTGCGTTTGCTTTCACCGGAGTCACCTTTTTTTCAAATGTGCGCGCTGGCGCGCACTCCATATCTAAACTCTAAACTCTACACTCTAAACTCTGAAAAAATCCCACCAGGGGGGAACTATGCAACTTAAAATCATCGGTGCCGGTCTGGCGGGCTGCGAGGCGGCGCTCTGGCTGGCGGACCGCGGCGTGCAGGTCGAACTGTACGAGCAGAAGCCCGCAAAATATTCCCCGGCCCATAAAAGCGCGGGCTTCGCGGAGCTGATCTGCTCCAACTCGCTCAAGGCCGAGCGCCCCGACTCCGCGTCGGGCCTTTTGAAAATTGAGATGAAGAAGATGGGCAGCCATCTGCTGGACGCCGCCGAGACCGCCCGCGTGGCGGCAGGCGGTGCGCTGGCCGTGGACCGCGATGTGTTTTCCACCGCCGTGACCGAAATGGTGGAAAACCACCCCAACATCACGGTCCGGCGCGAGGAGGTCACGGCGCTGGACGAGAGCGAATCCGTCCTCGTCGCCAGCGGTCCGCTGACCGAGGGCGCACTGGCACAGGCCGTCGCCGCGCTGACCGGCGACCATCGGCTGAGCTTTTATGACGCCGTCGCGCCCATCGTGACCGCCGAGAGCCTGGACTATGACAAGGTCTTTGCCGCGTCCCGCTATGGCCGCGGCGAGGCGGACTACCTGAACTGCCCGTTCAATAAAGAGGAATACGAGGCGTTCCACGCGGCGCTTATCGCCGCCGAGCGCGCGCCGCTCCACGACTTTGATGGCGACCTGACCGTCTACGAGGGCTGTATGCCCATCGAGGTCATGGCCGCCCGCGGCGCGGATACGATCCGGTTCGGCCCCCTGCGCCCCGTCGGTCTGCGCGACCCGCGCACCGGCCACCGCCCCTGGGCCGCCGTCCAGCTGCGCGCCGAGAACACGGCCCGCACGCTCTATAACCTCGTCGGCTTCCAGACCAACCTGAAATGGGGCGAGCAGAAGCGGGTGTTCAGCATGATCCCCGGCCTGGAGCACGCCGAGTTTGTGCGCTACGGCGTCATGCACCGCAACACGTTTTTGGAAAGCCCGAAGGTGCTGACGAAGCAGCAGTTCCTGAAAGAACATCCGAACGTGTTTTTCGCCGGGCAGATCACCGGCTTTGAGGGCTATATGGAGAGCGCGGCGTCCGGTCTTTTGGCGGCGCACCAGATTTTTGCACGGCTCAATGGCCGTGCGCTGCCGCCGCCCCCGGCGGCCACGATGTGCGGCTCACTGCTGGACTACATCACGACGCCGAACAAGGACTTCCAGCCGATGGGTGCGAACATGGGCATCCTGCCCCGCACCGAGGAGATCAACACCATCCGCGACAAGCGGGAGCGCTACATGGCGCTTTCGCAGGCCGCGCAGGACGCCATGCAGGCATGGGTAAAGGAGTACGAAGCATGAAAATTTTAGTGGATGCCATGGGCGGCGACAACGCCCCGCTGTGCGTTTTGCAGGGCGCAAGCCAGGCCGCGGCGGAGTTCGGCGACGGCATGGAGCTGGTGCTGCTGGGCGAGGAAAAAGCCATCCGCGACTGTGCGGCGGAGAATAAGATCGACCTGACACCGTTTGAGATCCTCAACTGCACCGAGACCATCGACATGCACGATGACCCCGTCAAGGCCGTGCGCCACAAGACGGACTCGAGCCTTGTCAAGGGCCTGACCATGCTGAAAAACGGCGGGGCCGACGCCTTTGTCTCCGCCGGCTCCACCGGCGCACTGCATGTGGGCACCAGCCTCATCGTGCGCACGGTCAAGGGCGTCAAGCGCCCGGCACTGGCCACCCCGATGCCCGGCGCGAAGCAGAACTTTCTGCTGCTGGACTGCGGCGCGAACGTCGAGTGCCGCCCCGAAATGCTGAACGCCTTCGGCACGATGGGCAGCGTCTACGCCGAGAAGGTCATGGGCCGCGCCGAACCGAAGGTCGCGCTTGTCAACAACGGCGCGGAGGACACGAAGGGCACGCCGACCTACCGCGAGGCCCACAAGCTGCTGAAGGCCAACCCCTGCATCCACTTTGCGGGCAACATCGAGCCGCGCTACATCATGGACGGTGACGTGGACGTCGTCGTCTGTGACGGCTTTGTCGGCAACGTCGTGCTGAAATTGACCGAGGGCGTCGCCAAGACGCTGCTGGGGATGCTGAAAAAAATCTTCTTGCAGAACCTGATCACCAAGCTCAGCTATCTGGGCATCAAGGGCGGTCTGGGCGAACTGAAACGCATGATGGATTCCGAGGAGGTCGGCGGCGCACCGCTGCTGGGCGCCGCGAAGCCGGTCATCAAGGCCCACGGCTCCAGCCACGCCAAGGGCATCAAGAACGCCATCCGCCAGGCCAAGCTCTGCGTCGCCAACGACCTGTGCGGCACGATGGAGAAGGCGCTGGCAGAGGTGGCAGCACAGAAGGAAGAGGCGTAAAAAGAGAGTTTAGAGTTTAGAGTTTAGAGTTTAGATGTGGAGTGCGCGCCAGCGCGCACATTTTGAAAAACAGGAGCGGCCCTGTTACGAGTGGATGTAACTTATAAAGAGAAGGCCCCGGTATTTTTAAAACCGCCGCGCGGCGGCGGACAATATCTAAACTCTACACTCTAAACTCTTAACTCTAAAAAACTAGAGCTGCTGATTTTTAGAGTGAAAGAAAGTGTAAACCTATGGCTCACAAACCGGAAGAACTGCAGGAGGTCCTGCACTATACATTCAAAAATCCTGCGCTGTTGCGCATTGCGCTGACCCATACCAGCTATGCCAACGAGAGCAAGGTCGCCACGACCCACAATGAGCGGCTGGAATTTCTGGGCGACAGCGTGCTGTCCGTCGTTGTAGCGGACTACCTGTTCCACCAGTCGGGCCGCCCCGAGGGCGAACTGACCCGTATGCGCGCCAGTCTCGTCAGCGAGGATGCACTGTTCCAGTTCGCACAGGAAATTCAGCTGGGTGAGTATCTGCGCCTTGGCCACGGCGAGGACCTTGGCGGCGGACGCAGCCGCCCGAGCGTCGTCTCCGATGCGTTCGAGGCGGTCATTGCCGCACTGTATCTGGACGGCGGCATGGAGGCCGCGCGCAATTTCATCCTGCCCTTCATCACCGAGGGCAAGACTGCCGAGGACGACTACAAGACCCGTCTGCAGGAGGTCGTCCAGCAGGACCCGTCCGCCGTGCTGAAATATGAGGTCACCGGCGAGACCGGCCCCGACCACAACAAGCAGTTTACGGTCTGCGTCTGGCGCAACGGCGAGCTGCTGGCCGAGGGCCGTGGCCGCAGCAAAAAAGCCGCCGAGCAGCACGCAGCGAAGGTGGCGCTGGCAAAGCTGGAAAAGCTTTGACAAGAGTTTAGAGTTAAGAGTTTAGAGTTTAGATGAGGTGTGCGCACCGGTGCGCACATTTGAAAAAGAGGGGCAGCCCAATTATAAAGAATAGCAATTTGAAATAGGGTGACCCCGTTGTTTTAAAACCGCCGCGCGGCGGCGGACAGTATCTAAACTCTAAACTCTACACTCTCAACTCTCTTAAGAAAGGGTATTCAATGCGCCTGAAAGAACTGGAAATCCAAGGCTTCAAATCCTTCCCCGATAAAACAAAGATCGAGATCGGCGAGGGCATTACCGGCGTTGTCGGGCCGAACGGCTCGGGCAAGTCGAACATCTCCGACTCCATCCGCTGGGTGCTGGGAGAGACCAGCTCCAAGCAGCTGCGCGGCAGCGGCAAGATGGAGGACGTCATCTTCGGCGGCACCCAGTCCCGCGGTGCCATGGGCTATGCTTCCGTCGCGCTGACCATCGACAACAGCGACCACGGTCTGGACATGGACGCCGACGAGGTCACGATCGGCCGCCGGTACTACCGCAGCGGCGAGAGTGAATACTCCATCAACGGCCAGAACGTCCGCTTGAAGGACGTGTACGAGCTGCTGCTTGACACCGGCATTGGCCGCGACGGCTATGCCATCGTCGGGCAGGGCCGCATTGCTGAGATCGTCGGCGCAAAATCCGCGGAGCGCCGCGAAATTTTTGAGGAAGCGTCCGGCATCGCCAAGTACCGCTACCGCAAAAACGAGGCCGAGCGCCGTCTGGACGCCGCCGAGGGCAACTTAGAGCGCCTGCGCGACATTCTCGGCGAGCTGGAAAAGCGCGTCGGCCCCCTGAAGCGCGACAGCGAGAAGGCCCAGCAGTTTCTGGAATTGAGCGAGAAGCGCAAGACGCTGGAGATCACGCTCTGGGTCGATGCCATCCGCCGCGCCAACGACTCGCTGCGCGACCAGCAGCGCAAGTACGAGGCCGCTCAGGCCGACTATGACCGCCTGAGCCGCCAGCTGGACGAGTTTGACGCAAAAAGCGCGTCCCTGCGCGAGGAAGCCCAGCAGCTGATGCTGGCTGTCGAGCAGGCCAACGCCGACATCCGCGCCATCACCGAGGCGAACGCCGGCAGCGAGAGCGAGATCGCCGTCCTGAAAAACGAGAGCGAGCACAGCCGGTTCCGCATCGACGAGGCCACGTCCGAATTGGAGCGCGCCGGGCAGGGCCGCGAGAGCATCGAGCGCGAGGCCGCCGACCACCGCGCCGCCATCGAGACGCTGAAAAGCGGCATGGCCGCACTGGACGCCCGCGTGGCCGAGCTGCGTGAGGCCCTGCGTGCTTTGGAGGAAAAGGCCGCTGCCAGCGGCGAGCGCCGCGACGTCATTGACGCCGCCATGGCCCGCCTGCAGGACACCGCCACCGCCGCCAGAGTGCGCGCCGCGTCGGCGCAGTCGGCAGGGGAGGCTGCGGCCAACCGCCTGGCCGAGGCACAGCGCCAGGCCGAGGAGCTGAAGGCCGGCGCTGCCGCCACCGACGAGGAACGCCGCCGCGCCGAGCGCCGCTTTAAGGACGCCGAGGAGGCCGTGACCCGCAACGACAACATCAAGGCGGGCCTGAAGCTGAAATTGGACAGCCGCCGCCGTCAGCAGGCCGAGGCTGCCGACAACCTGCAGAAGGCGGACCGAGAAAGGTCCGCCGCCGCCCAGCGCATCCACATTCTGGAAGACCTGGAGCGCAACATGGACGGCTACCAGCAGAGCGTCAAGGCCGTCATGCGCGCGGCGGGCGGCGGGCGGCTGCGGGGCATCATCGGCCCCGTGGCGGGCATCATCACCGTCGAAAAGGGCTACGAGACCGCCATTGAGACAGCGCTCGGCTTTGCGCTGCAGAACATCGTCGTCGAGGACCAGGGCTGTGCCCGCGCCGCTATCGGCTTTTTGAAGGACGAGCGCGCAGGCCGCGCTACGTTTTTGCCGCTGGACACCGTGCAGGGCTCCCGCTTCACGGGCCGCCTGACCGGCACGGCGGAGGTCGCCGCCGACCTGGTCAGGACAGACCCGAAATATCAGCATATCATCGACAATCTGCTGGGCCGCATCATCGTGGTCGAGGACCTGACCGAGGCGTCCGCCGTGGCGCGGAACCTCGGCTACCGGAACCGCATCGTCACGCTGGACGGCCAGGTCATCAACGCGGGCGGCTCGTTCACCGGCGGCTCCACCGCCCGCAGCGTCGGCGTGTTCAGCCGCAAGCAGGAGCTGGACGAGCTGCGCAGCAAGCTGACGAAGCTCGAGCAGAAACGCACCGAGGCGGAAAAGGAATTGGCCGCCCGCAAGGCCGAGGTGGACAACCTCTCGGCCCAGCTGGCCGGTGCCGAGGGCGAGGGCATGAACGCCGCGACGGAGCACGTCCGCGCGAACCTCGAGCTCGAGCGCCTGACGAAGGCCGCCGCCCAGTACGACGAGACGGCCCGGAGCATCGAGGCTGAGATCGCCGCCCAGCAGGCCGCCGTGACCCGGAACGAGACCGCGCGCACCGAGGCCGAGAAGGCCCGGACCGACGCCGAGGCCGAGCTGGCGCAGTACACCGCCGAGCTGGCCGCCTTGGGCGAGAGCACGGGCAGCCTGACGGCAGAACGCGAAAAAATCACCGGTGAGCTGTCCGAAAAGCAGCTGCAGCGCTTGGCGGACGAGAAGGACGTCGGCCTGCATGAGGCCGCGCTGGAGGGCTTGCGGAGCCGTACCGGCGAGGCCGATGCCCGCGCCCGCGAGCTGCAGACGGCGATTGAGGCCGCCAAGGCAAAAATCGAGGCCAACGCGCTGAAAATCGCCGAGATGGAGCGCGTGCGCGGCGACAACCAGCAGAAAATTGCCGCCGCAGAGGAAACGATTCGATCCGCCAACGCGGCCCGCCTCGAAAAGGAGGCTGCGATCTCGAAGCTGGGGCAGGACAACCGCGCCCTGACCGACGAGCGCGAGCGGATGAGCGGCGAGATGGCCCGCCTGGCCGAGCGCCGCACCGCCGCCGAGACCGAGCTGAACGACACCAACAGCAAGCTGTGGGAGGAATACCAGCTGACCGAGAGCGAGGCCCGCAGCCAGTGCGTGCCGTTTGAGAGCCTGACCGAGCTGCGCCGCAGCGTGACCGAGGTCCGCGGCAAGATCCGCGCCTTGGGCAACGTCAACGTCGGTGCGATTGACGAATATAAAGAGGTCAGGGAGCGCTATGACTTCATGAAGGCGCAGGTCACCGACGTCGAAAAGGCGAAGGCCGAGCTGACGAAGATGATCGCCGAGCTGTGCAGCGAGATGCAGGAGCTGTTCACGGCGAGCTTTAAGCAGATCAACGCGAACTTCCAGCAGATCTTCAAGGAGCTGTTCGGCGGCGGTCATGCGCGGCTGTACCTGTCGGATGAAGCGAACGTGCTGGAATCCGGCATTGAAATTGAAGTCTCGCCCCCGGGCAAGGTCATCAAGAACCTGTCCGCGCTTTCCGGCGGCGAGCAGGCGCTGGTCGCTATCTCAATCTATTTCGCCATCCTGCGCGTCAACCCCGCGCCGTTCTGCTTCCTCGATGAGATCGAGGCCGCGCTGGACGACGTAAACGTCGCGCGCTATGCGCAGTATCTGCGCCGCATGACGGACCGCACCCAGTTCATTGTCATCACCCACCGCCGCGGCACGATGGAGGCCGCCGACGTCCTCTACGGCGTCACGATGCAGGAGGACGGCGTGTCGAAGATTTTGCGCTTGGATCTGGATAATGTGAGCGCGGACCTTATTACCTGATGGCATGTAGGGGCCGGGCATACCCGGCCCGCCACATAAATACGACTACCCGCCAATGGGAAGCCACAAAAACCCGCGGGGCGGCAAATCAAAAGTAAGGAGGGCCACGATGGGCTTTTTCAACTTTTTCAAACGCGATATTTCCGAGGAGGAATTTCAGGAGCAGCAAAAGGTCAAGCGCGGGCTGGAAAAGACCCGCACGGGCTTTTTCCAGAGCATCGTCAATACGCTGACCAACGCGCAGATCGACGATGATCTGTACGACCAGCTCGAGGAACAGCTCATTCTGGCCGACGTCGGCCCCGCCTGCGCCGTGCGTCTGGTGGACGAGCTGCACGACGAGGTCGAGGAAAAACACCTGAAAACCGGTCAGGAGGCGCTGGACGCGCTGCGCGGCATCATCTGCCAGGAGCTGACCCCCCGCTATCCGATGGATCTGGACGGCAAGCCCGCCGTTATTCTGGTCATCGGCGTCAACGGCGTCGGCAAGACCACGACGATTGCCAAGCTGGCCGGCCTGTACAAAAAGCAGGGCCGCCGCGTCATGCTGGCGGCGGGCGATACCTTCCGCGCCGCCGCCAGTGAGCAGCTGGAGCTCTGGGCCGAGCGCGCCGACGTGCCGCTGGTCCAGGCCGGCATGGGCGCGGACCCGGCGGCGGTCATCTTCGACGCTGTCAAGAGCGCCAACGCCCGCGGCTACGACATGGTCATTGCCGACACCGCCGGACGTCTGCACAACAAGAAGGGCCTGATGGACGAGCTGTCCAAAATCTCCCGCAGCGTCAAGAAGGCCAGCCCAGAGGCGAGCCTTGAGGTGCTGCTGGTGCTCGACGCCATCACGGGCCAGAACGCTATCAGCCAGGCCGAGGAGTTTTGCAAGGCCGCCAACGCCACCGGCGTGGTGCTGACCAAGCTCGACGGCACGCCCCGCGGCGGCTGCGCGGTCTCTGTGTGGGAGAACCTCGGTCTGCCTATCCGCTTCATCGGCGTCGGTGAGAAGATCGACGACCTGATGGAATTTGACGCACAGACCTTCGTCGAAAGCCTGCTGCCGGAATCCGCCCTGCAGAAGGACGGAAAAAAAGAGGAAGGGGAGAGCGAAGCATGATCGTTTGCGCTGCCAGCAACAACGCGGGCAAGCTGAAGGAATTGCGCCGCATTCTGGAACGCATGGGCCATGAGGTCAAGAGCCTGCGGGAGCTGGGGATCGACCTTGACCCCGAGGAAACCGGCACGACATTTGCCGAAAACGCCCGCATCAAGGCCGAGGCGTTCTGCAAGGCCAGCGGCCTGCCCACCGTGGCCGATGACTCCGGCCTCTGCACCGACGCGCTGCACGGTGCGCCCGGCGTCTACAGCGCCCGCTACGCCGGGCATCACGGCGACGACGACGCGAACAACGCAAAGCTGCTGCGGGAGCTGGCCGACGTGCCGGAGGAACAGCGCGGCGCAAAGTTTGTGTCGGCGGTCTGCTTCATGCTGCCGGACGGACGCGCACTGGAGGTCGAGGGCGAGTGCCCGGGCCGCATTGCGTTTACATTGCAGAACGGCGACTACGGCTTCGGCTATGACCCGCTGTTCATCCCCGACGAGTACGGCGCACCCGACGGCAAGCGCCCGAACACCGAACGCCGCAGCTACGCCCAGCTCACCCCGGACGAGAAGGACGCCATCAGCCACCGCGGCCGGGCAATGGAGAAGCTGGAAGCGAAATTGCCGGCGTTTTTGGGATGACATTTAAATGCCTTCCCCTTTGGGGGAAGGTGGCCGAGGCCCCGCCCGAGGCCGGATGAGGGGCAGCCTTGCGGCGGGTACCCGTGAACGGGAGGCCGCCGCGATACGATACATACTATCATTATAAAGGAGAAACTCTATGTCTTTAACCAGCAAACAGCGCGCGGCTCTGCGCAGCGCGGCGAACACGATGGACCCCGTTTACCAGATCGGCAAGGGCGAGATCGACGACACCCTCAAGCAGGGCATCGCCGACTGCATCGCCGCACGCGAGCTTATCAAAGTAAAGGTGCTGGAAAACAGCGAATATTCCGCCCGCGAGGCCGCCGACATCCTGTGCGAGGCGCTGGACTGCGAGTGCGTGCAGGTCATTGGCCGCAAATTTGTGCTGTTCAAGCAGAAGAAAAAGGAAAGCGCCTACACCGCCGTGCTGGCAAAATGAAAACACTGCTCTACGGCGGGACGTTCGACCCGCCCCACAACGGCCACATGAACAACCTGCGCGCCGCGCTGGCACTGGTACAGCCGGACCGCGCCCTTGTTATGCCCGCGGGCACGCCGCCCCACAAGCACGCCAGCGCCACCCCGGCAGAGCTGCGCCTGCAGATGTGTGCCTGCTTTACAGCGCTGTCCCCGGCGGTGCAGGTCAGCGATTGGGAGATACGCCGGGGCGGGCGCAGCTACACCGTGCACACGCTGGAATGGCTGCGCGGCCAAGACCCGGACGGCGCGCTGTACCTCTGCGTTGGCAGCGACATGCTGCTGACGTTTCAGGAATGGTACCGCTGGCAGGATATGCTGAAAATGGCTGCCCTCGTCGTCGAGAGCCGCACCGGCACCGATGAGGCCGCCCTGCACGCCGCCGCCGCAGAACTGAAAAAGGCCGGGGGCCGCGTTCTTTTTGCCCGCGCCGAGAGCTACCCCTGCGCGTCGAGCGACATCCGCAGCGGGAAGATCCCGCGGGAGCAGTGGCCGGAGGTGCTGCCGCCGGAGGTGCTGGCAGTGATAAAGGAGCATCGGCTGTACGGGAGCCTGTAGGGCGGGCCTGCCCCCAGGCCGCCGCGGCGGGGTGAGGGCACCCCGCCCTACGCATGACCCGAAAAGGGGCGATAAAGCCGCCCCTGCGAACCTTCCGGCAGACTGTAGGGGACGCATATATGCGTCCCGCGGAGCATTGCGGCAGCCGCAAAATTGCCCGGAGGGGTCAAGACCGCTCCCTACAAGCCTGCCATAAATGTTGCTCTGTAGGGAGGGGGCTTGACCCCTCCGCGGACGCTGCCGCCATCACAATGCAAAAATTGTAAAAGAGAGGGGAAGGACTGCCATGGAGTACACCGAAGCCAGGAAGTTGGTCAAGGCCCGCCTGAGCGAAAAGCGCTGGACGCACACGAAAAATGTAAAAAAAATGGCTGTAAAACTTGCCAAGCGCTGGGGCACAGACCCGGAAAAGGCCGCTATGGCGGCAATTTTGCACGATTCCGCCAAGGAACTGCCCAAGCAGGAGTTGTTGCAGATTTTTGCCGATAATGCTATAATAGCAGAAAATGCCCCCGCGCGTCCGTTGCCGGTCTGGCACGGCATCGCCGCCGCCATCCTGGCCGAAACGCAATGGGGCATCACCGACCCGGAAATTTTGTCTGCTATCCGCTGCCATACTACCGGCAAGCCGGGAATGTCCAAGCTCGATAAGATCATCTATTTGGCCGATATGACCAGCGCCGAGCGCGACTGGCCCGGCGTAGACGACCTGCGCGCGCTGGAAATGCAGGATCTGGACCGGGCTCTTTGCGACGCACTCAAGCGCAGCATTGATTTTGTGGAAGAAAAGGGCGGCTCGCTGGACCCTGAAAGCGTCGCCGCTTATGAGTATGCAAAAGCACACCTTGAATAAAAACACTCCACAGAGCAGGGAGGAAATGTAATGAGCGAACCGCGTAAGCTGTATACCGGCAGTGCATCGGGCGGGCTGGATCAGGAGCAGTATGAGGCTGCCCGCCGCCGCGCCCAACAACTGGCCGAACAAAATGCCCGCCGCCGCACCGTGCAGCAGCCCATGCGCACGGCCCAGGGACGGCATATCAGCCAGCGCCCCGTTGTGACCGGGCAGCCTGCCCCCGCACCCGAGCCGCCGGTACAGGAGCCTGTCCAGCAGGCTGCGCCCGCACCGGAAAGACCCCGTGAGCTGACCTACGCCCAGCGGCAGGCCATGGCCTACCGCGCCGCTGCCGAGCGCAAATACGGCGATACCTTGCAGTTTCAGGTGCAGCGCCGCCGCACCGTGAACCGCCCGCCGGAGCCGGAGCAGCGCGCCCGGCAGGCCGCCGCCCAGCTGTATGAGCAGCCCGCGGCCCCGCGGCGGGGGCAGCAGCCCGCCCCGCGCCCCCAGGCGCATGCCC
>ERZ1026903.185-NODE-185-length-33695-cov-95.175595_pt1 | contig 33695 bp, 26 predicted proteins | sample MGYA00380180_ERZ1026903 | MGnify/ENA primary metagenome ERZ1026903 (study PRJEB33269, sample SAMEA4719816) | human gut metagenome | biome: human-associated habitat; feature: organic feature; material: feces | place: Cameroon | collected 2013-10 ... | reverse complement strand
TCCAAAAATCTTGTCATAATAGCTTATGCATGCCGAGATGTTATTGTCGGTACAGGTATTACCCCAACGGTATTTGTTGAAGTAAGGACTCGGTGTATCCATCACACCATGCAAAACCACCTTGTTGCCATAGGCATCATTCAACTGATTGCCATTCACATGGAGCGGAGAAACCACTCCAAACTGGGCGAACAGACATGACGGTAGCAACGCAGCCGCCAATATCGCCAAAAATCTCTTTTTCATCTGTTTTTAGGTTGAAATATAAAAGTTTATAATTGTTATGTTGCCGATGACTTTCACCGGCTTTCTTTGTCTAAGTTGTTAAAACGCCGCAAAAGTAGCGATTTATTCGATTCATTACTTTATTTTATGTAACAAATGCTTTGTGATGGCTACCATGTCGAATAATTATCCAAGAGTGTCTGTTTTATAAAACAGAAAAGATGCCCTCGCATCTTTATGCTAAGGCATCTTTTCCGTGCGTAATCCGTGAAGCAAGAATGTTCCGTTAACTCAGCGTAATCCGATGAAGAAAAGAGAAGAAGATAAGAAAAGAGAGGGTGTGTCGTAAGTCCATGACACATTCTCATATATTTTTAGCCTTAAGGCTAATTATATTTTTCCTTAAGGCTAATTATTTTTTGCCTTAAGGCTAAATATATTCCCGCTAGGCGTCCCGCCGGATTTGCAATCCGGCGTCAAAAAATGTCCTAACCTATTTAGGTTCAGCGGATTTGCAATCCGCTGCAAAGGAGCGTGCTTTTTCCTTTTGTTGGGGGATTACAAATCCCCCGGTTTCCGAATAGTTGGCTACAGTCTCCATAAAGGTTCGTTTTCCCAACCTTGAGGAAATCCCATGGCATGTAAATCTACATTGGGGTATTCTGCAAATAATTTGAACAGAGAACTTTTCAAATCCATGCAAGGTGTAATAGTTTGCTCCAAATATAATAAGGTGCATAGCTGATGGTACAACTTAATCGGCTTTTGACTTGGAGTAATCCAATGAAGAGGGAGTCGATTCGGTAATTGAGGTTTCAAGGCAAAACGTCTGTTCCATATACGTGCATGATGGGCACAGCAATTGCGAAGTACGGTAATGCACCTTATCCAACTTTCCAAATAAGTGTATTGAGGAAGTCCAAACTCTCTTGCCACTTGTTTCTTTAATCGATTGTCCTTAAACAGGCAAAACAACTTGGAAAGCGTACCAAAAGAAACAACCTCCAAGGTTTTCCACACAGGAGGAAGAGCTGGATAAGTATATTTCTCGGAATGTTCCTTGATGAAATCTTCATTTGAGCGAGACACTTCTTTCTTTATATTATCAAGACAACCTTCATAAAACTCTGCATTCTTGAACAATGATGAATCCATAAACCAAAATGCCCCGTGTTCCATTGAGAACACTTGAATCATCTTAGTTCGGAGAGAAATCTCAATATCTTGGATAGCTTTGAATATAAGTTGGCGGAGTTCTTTATCAAAGAGATAAAGGTTGATGGCTTGCTCGAATGTACTGCCTGACTTGTAAAGATGATGCTGTCGGTCTTGCTCTATATATCGTAGATAACTAGCTATACGGAAATAGCTGATATTGCGAAGCTGTAATTTGGCTGTTGCAACATCCTCTATCATTAGTCCTCTGTTTTGGAGCAAGGCTAATTGTTCATCTATGTTTATCGGTTGTTTGTCGTAGTTCATATACCTATATAAAAAGCGAAGTCCCACCGTGGTACGCATCGTTGAGAGGCGTGGTGGGATTTATTGCTGCAAAGATATGCTTTTTTGTCGGAATCTCCAAACTTTTTCTTGGAAATCTGCTTATAAGATTGGGATTTTAACACAAAAAGTTCTAATTTCTATAAAATTCTCATTGTTAAGCATTGAATATTTACACAAGTTTTGCAAGTGAGCTCCACACGCCCTGAAAGGGCAGAAGCTCTTAGCCCGTACTTGAACCACTTGCGAAACTTCAATTCATATCTACAAATATAATATTCTATCTCAAAACCACCTTCTTGCCATTATGGATATAGATACCCTTGGTTGGGGGAAGTGATTGTAACACGTGCGGGAAGCGGTGAACCATACCTGACCACTATTGCTGCCATAAGTATTTGCGTTGGTTATCATGTCGAATAATTATCCAAAAGTGTCTGTTACCATTCCCCAAAGCCATAAAGGTAGCCGTGGTCTTTATCGACGACAAATTTAAAAATCTTCAAAACTTCAAAAACAGAGGCATGACAAATATCATAGCAGGAATCGACAGCAGTAAGCCACCAGTTATACCTACGGCAAACGAGAACCAAAAGGGCTCCTCTGATTGTTCTAAGAAGAATGGAACTAACCCCACAATGGTAGAGACAACCGTTAAGTATATCGGTACTATCTTATGATTGAATGCACACAAATAGGCTTTCATCCTGCCTGTCGGTTTCTCTTTTTGAATCTTGGCATATTGACAAAGAATATAGATAGCCGAGTTCACTACAATGCCACTCAGCAACACTAAGGAAGCAAAACCACCACTACCAAACTCCACGCCAGTGATTATAAAAGTAAGAAATGCCCCTATCAAAGACACTGGTATCATGGAAACTACAACCAGTGCCATACGCAAAGACTCAAACACGACCGAACAGATAAAGAATATCAGCACTGCAACCAACAAGAGCAGCCAATAATTGGCACCCTCACTATCTGCGCCTTTATAACTAGGCATCTCGCAATGATACCCCACAGGAAGAGTGCGTTTGAAATGTGCCATCACACTATCCAGGTATTCTGTTGTATAGGTATAGGAGCCCAACACATTAAATGCTACATTGAGTACATATTCTTGGTTTTCCTTGGGAATTACTTCCTTAGCCTCACGACGTTGCAACTTCATCACATCGGATGCAAACAATTGCAAGCTATCCACATGAAACTGACTATTCTCCATATGCCACAAGTCATATTGTTCGACAGGCAAAGGTTTCAGATACACATCTACATTCATCTGATGGTCTTTATACGCCCCAACATATTCAGGCGACAACAACATACGCAATTCTCGGTGAATATCATAAGGAGAAAGTCCATACATACCCAACCTATCCTTCTGATAATCTACATACACTTCATCCTCTTGGTTTTCAAATCCAGGTGTCTCAATGGCAATGTCTTGCACACGAGGGTTCTTACCTAAATACCCAGATATATTCTCAGAAAGCCGATAAAGCTGTGCATAATTATACCCGGAAATCTTAATTCTATTTGCCTTATACTGTAGATCAATAGAGTTGCTAAAGCCTCGCTCACTAACTCCATAAGTACTCCAGTCAGCACCTCCGATAGTAATAACCTTACCTATCACCATCGATTCCAACCGATAGGGGAAACTTGCATCCACCCCATCCCTAAACTTCACGGTAATCTCACCTTGCCTACCATCTATACGAGTCACAAATTCTTTGATTTCAGGATGTTTCTTCAACAGTTCCTCGACCAATATCATCTTATCATTCAACTGAACAGCAGTTCCTCCCACAGGCATCAATGCTTGAACATGCAAAGTTTTATGCTCATCAGCATTCCTGCGTTGTACACTTCCATCTAGATAATCTACAAACATTTGGGAGGTACCTCCCAGATAATCAGTCAAAAAACCACACTTATCCATGCCCCAATCCTCAGGCATGGCATGAAAAGGAATGCCAAACGCCCAAAGAAGAGCAATATAATAAACCCAACGATGGCGAGAAGTCAGCAGGAGGTATCGATGATAGATATGATTCCAGCGCACAACAAACCTACGTTTGCATGACCAGAGGCGTGGGACAGCACAATGCCATTGTTCCATCAAAGCTGGCACAAAGAAAAAAGATACCAACAAGGCTACTACCAAATTGACAATTACAATCCATGCAAAGTCAGAAAGATCATCCTGCATTTCCTGAGGCAAGAAAAATATGATGATCAATGAGCCTATGGACGTAAGCATAGCCGCCAGTATCGAAAGGAAAGCCTTTCGATTATGATAATACCCATAATGGTCAGCCATGACGATGGTGGAATCTATAATTAATCCCATCGACACAGTAATCCCTGCCAAGGAATAGACATGTAATTTCAATCCAAACGCCCAATAGGCAATAATTGCCATCAAGATATTGGCTGCCAATGCAAATGCCACAACCGACAGATACTTGAAACTGCGATAAACAACAAACACAAAGGCAAGCAAGAATAATAAAGACAGCAAAGTACGTCCAACCAACTTAGCCGTCTCATCCCTTTGCTGCTGGGCACTGTCATAAGCCAGATGCACATATAAAGGTTGACGAATTTGTGACTTGACGACATTCATCTCTTCTTGCACCGCATCCGACAAACGCACGAAATTAGCATCAGCCGATGCATATACATTTATATATATGGTATTCAAGCCATTCACCCGATAATAACCCAAAGGATCCTGTTTCTTCACCTTTATCTGAGCCAAATCATTCAAGTAAATCACCTTGCCACCTATTTTTTTTATTGGAACCGAAGCCAAATCAGCCTCCTTATTAGCCGTTACCAACCGAAAAGCCACCCGTTCCTGCTTATGGTCGGCAGTGGTTTGCAGCATCGTACCTACCACCTCGTCTTTTCCGATATAGTTACGGATGGCATCTTGCATTTCCTGAGGTGTCACACCACAAGCAGACAGTTGCATCGGATCGTAGCTTACCTTCATATATCGTTCTGTCGTGCCCGTAACTTCAACTTTTGTCACACCATCTATCGTCTCCAAAGGTCTTACTACCATGCCTGAGATAAGTTTCTTAATCATTTCCGGCTGCATGTCAGCATTGACATGATAAGTAAGCAGCAACTGGCTTTCATGGTTTGCTTTCTGCCCATTGACGATTTCCCCACCCTCTATCATTGGAAACGAAACACCCTTAGGAAATTTTGCATAAGATTGGCGCAACATGGAAGAAATGGAAAACTTCACCGTTGATACATTCTGGTTCTCCTTCAAGCGTACATTGACCTCACAATGTCCAAAGGAGGAGCGAGAAGACACGCTCTCCACACCTTTAAGGGCAGATACCATTCCTTCTATAGGAGCTGTCAGATTCTGCTCTACTACCTTGGCAGACACTTGTGGCCATTCACATCTGATGGTCAGTTGTTTACCTTGACGTGACGTAGGGTCTGTACCTACATCCAGCAAAGGAGCCAACGCAAAGCCCATCACCATCATGACCACAAATACCAATATCACCGAGAAAGACGATAACTTCATAATTTCCTAGCTGCTTTTTTCTTGTAAATTGAATAATAAAGAATTGGTACGAAGAAGATGCTCACTCCCGTACCCACCACCATCCCTATCAAGATGGTTAACGACAAGGGGAACTGCAAGTCTGCACCTATCGAACCACGAGAGAGGAAAGGCAAAAGAGAGAAGATGGTGGTAAGCGATGTCATGATTATCGGGAACAAGCGCTCACGCCCAGCCAGTGCTATTGCCTCCGTCAATTCCATACCTTCTTTCCGATGCCGATTGATGGTATCCACCTTCAGAATGGAATCGTTGATGACTATTCCTGCCATCACGATGATTCCCGTCATGGACATCAAGTCGATGGACAAACCCAACAGATAGAGCATCGACAACACGACAAAGACATCCACCACGATCTCCGTCAAGATGATGAATGGCTGAATCAAACTCTCAAATTGTGCCGACAAGATGAAATACAACAAAAGCACCGACACCCCCAACACCCAAGCCAAGTTGACAATCAGCTGCTTGCTCTCAAAGTAATCACCCACGGCAATTACCCTCACTGTTTTATTTCTCAAGTTGTACTGGCTTACGTAATCCAACACCTCTCTCACCTTACCATGGGTTTCTATATCTACAGGATAAAACTCTCCTGCATCCGAAGCATATAGGTGTTTGAAGTCGTACGCCTTTCTTTCCTTCATCAAAAGTTGAAGGGGCACCTCAATTCCTTCTTGATTTTTCAAGGAAGAAGAAAGAATCTGCTGTCTATCAGCATCCGATGTTCCTAAAACCACAGGTATTGAACCTGCACCTCGATTGATGCGCATCACCTCATTGCCTCCAGCCAGCTGCAACAACTTATTATAGAGTTGTCTATACGTAATACCATATAGTGCCATCTGCTCCACATCGGCATCCAGCACCAAGTTTTCTTCTGTAGCTACTGATGGAACTTTCATTGTTGGAAAGTGATGCCTCAGAGAATCCACGAAAGCCATGGCTTGCTCTACGGTGGGACGATGACCGGAGGCATCTTGCAACTGAAGGCGCAATTCAGGATTACCCGAAGAGAAAATCAACTCAAACAGATTACCAGAAGGACTGAAAGAGAGCATTGCCTCGGGATATTTCTCACCAAGCCTTGCTTGCATTTCTTTTTGGACTTCCCGATAATCACTGATGCTATGCCCTTTGATATAGACTAGAGCTTCGGAAGAAGATATCTCACGAGTATGGAAAAGCATAAAGTTCTGTTTTCCCACCATGGAGGTATTGGTTTCCAACTGCTCCCTGACTGGTTTCAACAGCCAGGCTATGCGCCGGTCATTCTCTTCTACCGATATATTCGCATTCCAATCCACATACATGATTCCATCCGAATAACCTATTTCTGGCATTTGTCGACGTTCAGAAATCATAAACACCAACATCAATCCAGGAATGGTCATCAAGAACAAGAATAGGCAAAGACTCAAATGGGCAAACATCCAGTGCTGTACTTTTTCATGATGACGATATATCCATAAGTGGAGTTTGCTGTTGGTAGGCACTTCTGTAAGTTTCCCAACCTTGTCTTTGTTTCTCCTTCCTACAAGCAAATAGAAATAAACGGGCAGCACGACCACGCTCACTATCAAGGAGGCAAAAAGTGCTATTGTTATGCCCATACTTTGGTCGAAGAACAAGGTTCCTGCCATACCTCCGATAAAGATAAGCGGCAGAAACACACTACAGGTAGTCAACACCGAACTCAACATAGGGGTAAAAACATTCCAGGTTCCTTCTGCCACGGCATTCTCCACACTTTGGGCAGAGACTCTTTTCTGCAAGATATTGTCTATCACGATGATAGAATTATCCACTATCATACCTACACCCAATATCAAACCTGAAAGGGATATGATATTGAGCGAAATACCGATTAACCTGAAACTCAACAGGGTGATGAGCAAAGACAAGGGAATGGATAGAGCAACCAACAATGCCAACCGCCATCGACGCATGAAAAGCACCAAGACCAAAGAGGTGAAAAAAATAGCTGCCACGAGGTTCCATTCCAAGTTGTTGATGGAATAAGCCAACAGCTCTGTTTGGTCTCTCGTGATGTCAAACTTCAATTCAGGGTTATTCTTTTGCAAGTCATCCACTACATCAGCAATGGCTTCTCGCAATTCGCCCATTTGGGCATCACTCTGCTTAATGACAGCAAGCGACACACAGTTTTTACCTTCATGGCGATTGATGTTTTGCCTTGTCATGGTACGTACCTCTATCTCGCACAAATCCTTCAACTGTAACAGGCGTCCTTCATGGTTCAGATATACATTACGCACATCATCTACCGTCAAAACCTGATTGTCAAAATGCACATGATAGCAATAGATGCCATCCACCACCGACAATGAGGATAATTGCACATTGCTTGCAGTCAAGGCTGCTTGCAAGTCATCCTCGGTCATGCCCAGCGCCTCCATCTTTGCCTTATCTGGCATGCAAAGTATCTCAGAGTTTCCGAGTCCACTCATATCCACCATCGCCACTGATGGCAATTGCTCCAGTCTTCGGCTAGCCACGTTGGCAGCAAAATCACAGAGTTGGGCAAACTGCGCAGATGCTTCTTCTCCATCTCGTTCATTCTTTAGAGATATATCTAGATAAAATGCAGGAATATCAAGAGCACTTGCCTTGATTACCTTGGGACGTTCCATCTCCTTAGGCAAGTTGCCCATCGCCATATCTATTTTTTCGTTTACCTCGATGAAATACATGTCAACGTCGCACCCAGGTTCAAACCTCAAGAGAATACTACCCATACCCATTCTCGAATCAGCACTGATGCTCTTGATGCCAGCTATTCTTGATAGCTGTAAACGCAAAGGAGCTACTATATCTTTCTCCATTTCCTGTGCCGAATAACCTGGCACGTTGGCTTGCACCGTTATTTGGGGCACATCGATGTCGGGCATGAGAGAAACAGGAATTTTTCTCACGCCTAATATGCTGATAGTCACAAGAGCTATCAATATCATCGTTACGGCAACGGGACGTTTTATCAAATACTTAACCATAAGCTATCCGTTTATCTTTCATTTCTTTTTCACATGCACCTGAGTTCCATCTGCCAGATTCAGGTTACCGGAAGTTATCACTACGTCTCCAGCTTTCACCTGAGTACCCTTGCGCTCACAGCCAGTGATGGCATAATACCCGATATTGGCATAAGGCACATCCACATAAGTCCAAACAGCCTCTCCATCCCTATACATGAAAACCACATGATAACCATCTCGCTCTATCACGGCATCCTTTGGCACGACGAGGGCTTTCTTGACATCATTCTCGGCTATGACCTTCACATTCATGCCATCCATCAACAGCCCTTTGTCATTGGCAATGCGAGCTGTCACCTTAATCAAGCCTTTGTCGCTGACCATTGGATTGATGTTGACGACTCTTCCGCCATACCTCGCCGCATCATCCACAAAAAGGCTCACCCATACTCTTTGCCCTACACTCAGATGCTTAATCTCTGCCTCCAGCACCTCAAACTCCACATCTAGTTGACCATCATTTACCAATCCGCAGAGTTTATCCACTCGTTGATGTCGCTTGTTCACCAAATCGGTGATACGCCCTGCGAAAGGTGCCAACAAGGTACACTTGCCCAATGATCGCTTAGCAGCTTGCAACTGGTATTGGGCAAGATAATAGCCAGAAGTAACTTTAGCCCGATGCATCACAGCAGCCGGCACATTGGCAGAAATGCCATCATACCCCAAGCCGATGAGCTTGTCGGCTAAGGATACCTGAGCATTCTCCAACTCTCTAGTTGCCTTCTCTAAATTCAATCTTGCATCGCTCCTATCAGTTCTGGCTATCACCTGTCCCTTGGAAACCCTTTCGCCATTATGCACGTACACTTGCTCTATGACACCGCCATCGGCAAACGACAAGTCACACTTCTCGATAGCCCTCAACTTGCCATTACATATCAACTGGCGATGAAAGGTCTGTTCATGTAGCCTCAACGTATCCACATAAATTTCCGTTGACACACTATCTGCGTTTGCCATACTTTGCTCTTCATCTACATGGGCTGTCTTTTTGCAACCTTGCAAGGCTATCAATGCCATAGCCAGCACACAAAACTTATATTTATTTCCTATCATAACATTTCTTATTATATAGAAGACATTCCTATTTTACTTTCCAACGGCTACAAGACCAAAGCATCAAAATCTACTGTCAATTCTTGATGTTGCACCCAGTCGTAGAGCGTAAACTTACGCAAGGCGTAATAGTAATTCCAATAAGTCCGCAGTTGACTGATGTATTGCGACTTGGCTGTTTCCAATTCCTGCAAGGCGGTATTCAGTTCCGTTACCGACACATTGCCTGCTTCAAATCTTTTCTTCGTGATGTCATAACGCTCCTGGGATATTCTCTGAGCCTGCAAGGAGGTACGACACTGCGCCGCCTGCAAACTAAACTGCATCACCTCGCGCTTCACGCTCTGCACATAGTCGTTGTCGGCTTGTTCCCTTTTGGTCTTTGCCAATTCCAGATTCGACTTAGCCACCATCACTCGTCCTTTTTTGACACCCCAATCGAAGATAGGCACCGTTACTGTCACCCCGATAATCTCATTATCTTGCAAATGACTATAGGCTGCTGCAAATCCATCTGCCGTACGATTAAACCCCACCTCAGCATTCAAGTGCATTTGAATACCTTGGGCAGACTTCGCCTTTGCCAGGTTTTGCTGGGCGGCAATCAGTTCCAAGTCTTGCGTGATGGCATGCGAGGAATTGGTTCGAGCCTTTTGCAGCACATCGTTCACATTGAGCACCATATCCAGCACATTCTCTGGAGGCAAGAGGTTGGCGTGCTCGTAATCGGTTACTCGCATATAGGAAAACAAATCATATAGGCTATCATTCAGCTTCACTTTCGCCTCATTCACGGTTACCTTAGCATTGAGTTTTGAAAGCTCTAACTGTAATAAGTCTCCTTTCGTAATGGTGCCCAGCTCCAATCGCCTTTGCGATATGCGATAAAGTTCTTCTAAGTCTTGGCTTTTCGCCAAACTCTGCTGATAGTCAGACAGGGCAGAGATGGCTGCAAAATATAGACTTGACACTTTTATGGCTATGTCCTCGATGCTTTCCTGGTACACCCTTTTTGCTTTCTCATATTCCTTGGGCTCCGTTTTTTTTCGCCATTTCCATTCATTATAGGAAGTAAACGGCTGAGAATAAGAGAGGCGCAAAGGCAATGTATTATAGGTTGTCATCTTATAGTCAAACTGATCCAGTCGATAAAGGTACGATTGTAACGAAAGCGTACCACCCAGGCTGCTAACCGGCTGTTCCAACGACAAGGTCAGCGAGTTCACCAAAGAGTTATTATCTACATAGTTTATCTTTCCATCCTCTGCATTTCTAGCCTCAACCCGAGAATGATTAAAGTTCATCAATCCTCCCGACAAGCTCATGGATGGCAACAGTTCTGCCTTATATGATTTATAAGTCCAGTAACTTGACAAGAAACTAAACCTTGCCAATTGGGCATCAAACGAGTTACTCTGAGCGATGCGGATGGCATCGTCCAAAGTAACGGTTTGCTGCGCAAAAAAGGGGGAAATACTAAAGAAAAGCATTCCTACCATAATTATTAGAAATCTCATTTTTATCAAAGACAAACAACTTATTAACCTTGTCATCTAATATATATATATTATCTTTAAATATTTCCAATGAACGCACATTTTGAATGAGACATTCCTTTTTTGTTTCCAAAGGAATCACTTTAGGAGCTTTAAAATATGTTGAAAACAATATAGAATCTTCATGCAAAGACTTATCAATATTGATGGTATCTACATCTGCCAAACTTGTGGTCGCATGATAGCTACTACAAGACTGGCAGATAGTAAGTACCAGCAATACTAAGTTTACTATTAAGACTTTATTCTTCATCTTCTCTTCAATTAAAAAGTTAATAAATATTGGCTAAGCCAAATTGTCAATGGCAAAGATAAACTAAAAAAGTTATAACTCAAGCCTTTTCTTGTTCACTTTTTGTTTACCCATATAGTTTTTATCACAAAAAAGGCTTCCATGTTACATAACGAAAAGTTCTATATATTAGAAACAACCATCAATTAATGTTTTAACACCGCACAAGCCTCATCATACATTTGCTTCGTAGCAGAGGATTGCACTTTCGGTTTCCTTGCTAACAAATGGTGAGCACAGCGTTTCGCTTGACATATTCTCCTTTGAAACTTCCTATGATGGCTATCTCTATACCGCCCGTACCATCAACCCAAAGCACCGTTTGTCAGAAGTTTTTTCAGAAGTTCTGCAAGAATTCAATGAGTTCTTTGGTTGTATATGGCTTTTCAAGAAGCTGTAACAATCCCTTGCTAGTCTTTGTGATGCTAGGTTTGCTTTTGTTTAATAGGATGGCAATATTGCTGAATTTGACATCTGCTTTTACAAGATAGGCAAAGGTGATTTCTGAATCTTTTATTTCAGGAAATGCGACCTTGAGACGTTTGCCATAGTCATTAAAGGAATTGTCGATTTCTTCTTTTATTGCAGAGATGGCTTTCTTGTAATCAGAAGCTTTGTAATTCATCAGACCATCATTAATCATGCGGTGTAAATGGGTGTATGCCTCAGACATTCTGAATTGATTCCATTTGTCTTCATGGAAATGGATTTGCTCACCAATTTTACAAATTCTCGCATCACTTGACAATAGTTCATATTTCGATAAGTGGTTGTTTCTGTTTTCCAGCTTTTGGATATCCTCATTTTGATTCTCTATCTGTGTTTTCTGACATTGTATCAGTGTATCTTGGCTTTGTATGTGCGTCTTCTGTTGGGTTATTTCTTTGTTTTGCTGAGCAATAACCCTTAGTTGCAACAGTTCCTTTTTCTTAGAGGAATTCTTGAGATACAGAACAAAAGATGATAATCCGAGGATGCAGCAGATGGCAACCATGATACCAAGCATGAAATGGTATCTGGCCTCTTCTGCTTCTTCTCTTTTAGCCACTTCTTCTTCGTAGTTATAGGCAGCCTTCATTTTCTCAGCCTCCGATTTGTTGTCGATGGAATCTATTTCGTTCTTTAGCTTTATTGCTTCTTTTTGCAAGGCCCAAGCTTCCTCATATTTATTTTCGTCAGCTTTCGTTTCGGACATGGCAATGTTAGCCTCGTATTTTCTCCAAGGGTCTTCTATTTTCAATCCTTTCTGGAAAAAATACAAAGCAGAGTCCTGCTGGTGAAGGAATTTATACAGGTATCCTTGCATCATATTGATACCCCAGTCTTGCTGTTGCTCAGGAGTAAGTTCCTTTTTTGCTTCAAGTATGAGCTTTTTCAGTTTTTGCTGGTTGTTGCTATAAACAGCTTTTTCCCCTTCAGAAACGATAAAACGTCTTAAGTTCAAAGTATCATGGTCTTCCAAGATGTTCTTTTTGGCAATTTTTGTGAATGAGGAGTATTCTTTTATTTTTCCTAAGTCATAGTAATAATGCCCCATATCCATCAGGCAAGCATTTGTTAATCCATAATCTTCTGTTTGTTTAATGTAGCTATATGCTTTTTTACAATATAGCAGTGCTTGCTGCTTATTGAGTCTGTTGTCCTCAAGATCAGATAATTGGCAATAACATCTGCCCAACATTTCTTTTGGGGCGTTAATACTGTCAGTGTGTATTGCTTTTAAGAAATAGGTGATAGCTTTAGGGTGATTGTTAAGGTCTCTATAGATACACCCTAGACAATAGTATGCCTGACTCAGCAAAACTTTGTTGTTTCTCTTCTCAAAATAATCAGCAACCTTTAGCATCATGCTGTCGCTCGTGTGTGGCTTATATTGCAGATCATTGATTCTGAACAGAGTGATTTGGTAGTGCATTTGTGCATCTTTACCCATTTCACATATAGAGGCAGAGTCTTTTTGGAGAAGAGTAAATGCACTATCAGGATAAGCTAACATGATTCGTTCAATGTTAGCTAGTTTTTTATTGTTCTCTTGATTGGTGCATGAAATTAGCATGCTTACCAAAAGTAAAATGGCGATATTTTTCATTGCTTTTTCTTTCTTTTTATGCAAAAGTATAAATTTTGTTTGGAATATAAAAGAAAAATCCGTTACTTTTGTTTAAATAGTACATGAGAAAAAGTTTTTGTAACATATTGCAAAGAAGTAATAAGCGTTTGTTATTTTAAGTCATGAGTTTACTTTTTGTTTACTTTGTATGTTAAAGCTCTAAAAATAAAAAAGGAAATTACAAGTAAACTCAAATATGCCCAATATATGTTTGTTTTGTAGTACTTTTGCATCAAAAAAAATAATTATGAAGAAAATTTGTTTTATATGTTTAATGGTGCTTGTCCCATTTTTGGGATATTCTACAACCATAAGTTGTATAAATAAGCATTGGCAAGGAACTCATAGAACAATAACTAAAGGAGACTTGTCCCTTTATGAAAAGTATGGTGATGTGATGTTATCATCAGATGAAGTTCTGCATGGTGTTGATGTTTTGATTTCAACGAGAGAAAATTCTCCGTTGAAAGTCATTACGTCAGTTACAGTTAATTCTGAAATAAAACTCTTGGTTGAGGATGAAATCCCTCAAGAGGGGTGCTATGTGAAAATTTCACAGGGAGAAAAGTATGTGTTGTATTTTGTAACAAGAGATTAGATGATGAAGTTGCACTATATTAAAATTAAATATGTAAAGGTTCTGATAGGAATAAGCTCTATGTTGAGCTTGTTCTCGTCTTGTCATTCTCGTTTGCATGATGCCTTAGAGGCTGCTGGTGAGAATCGAGAGGAGATGGAGCAGGTGTTGGCATATTTCAAGAACGATTCGGATACATTAAAATATAGCGCAGCTAAATTCTTGATTGAAAATATGCCTTACCATTATACATATGTTGGTAAGGAGATAGAACAATATAATGCAGCTTACATACGTGCTGCATTAGAACCTAAGGAATTTAGGGATAGTGTGTTTGATGCGGCTAATAAGGATATCAAGTTGGAGAAAGCCAAACTGGCATTTGATATTAAAACAGTCAAGGCTGATTATTTGATTTCTGCTATTAATGACGCATGTGAACTGTGGCATAAGGTAAATTGGCGTAATGATTATAGTGTTGAGATATTTTATGACTATGTGTTACCCTATAGAATCTTGAATGAAAATTTATCATCATGGCGTAAGATTATAGCAGAGGAGTTTCCTGATTTGATTGATGGAACGGTTGCTAGTAGAAGAGGAATTATCTTGTCTGCTGATACGGCAAAACTGAGTCATGCAGAAATCAAAGATACCCCAAGTGCATCTTCAGGTAAGGTCGTATTGTGTGCGGATAAAAAATCGAGTATTACTTTTCATGTGTCTTCTGCTTGTTTGGTTTCGAAAAGATTGTTGTTGCGTTATACTACCGTTAACAAAGGAACTAAGATTGTGATTAGACTAAATGGAAAGAAATTAGAAGATCTCATATTGGAACCGACTAAAAACATACATGTATTCAAAACAACAAGAAAAGGGATAGACATTGTGCTTGAGAAAGGAGAAAATGTACTTTCTTTGGAATACAACTCTGGTTTCTTTGGCTTGGATTATATTCAGTTAAATACACTGGAGAGAATGAAACATCCGAAAGCTATGGACTTTTCAGGTATGATTTGTAAAATCAAGAATGTAGGTTCTCATCACTATCTTGAGATGGATACATTGCAGTCTTCCAAGTTGAAGGTCATGCAATTAGTTGCGAATGGTAATGGGCAGCATACAAAATTGAGATTACATTATGAGGGGTATCCCCTTTGGCATATTTCCCCTGTTGCAGATGAAAAGCAATGCTTGGAAATTCGTTATTGTAGCATGGCGGAAAAGGCGACTGTTAGTAAGTATGATTTCTTGAATGCCAATCATCAGAAGTGGATTTTGTCTTCTCTCTATAATGGGGAATATAGAATATGGAATAAGGATACTGGCAAATACTTGGAAGCTGTGCATGACTCTAAGACAGGAATCGATACTTTGGTGCAGACTGCTTGGCGAGCAGTTGATACGCAGAAATGGAAGGTGGAAACTGTCGGAAAAAGGCAAGATAAGAAATCATTCTTTGCATTGGAAAGTGCTTTATCAGAAGCTCTGAAAGTATATGACCAGATGGGACAGTTTGAGTGGATTTTCCTAAGAGGAAACATACCGCCTAAGGCAAGTGCCTTACTTAGGCATCGTACGGGTAATTGCCGAGACGAAGCTTCTTTTGTCGTATATCTGTCTAGAAGTTTGGGTATTCCTGCGGCTATAGATTTTACTCCTCATTGGGGTAATCGCTCTAATTCTCATTCTTGGAGTGTGTTACTGAAATCTGATGGAAAGGGTACTCCATTCTATATGGGATGTGTGCCAGGGGATACAGCACAGTATTTTCATCCTTATAAAAAGCCGAAAGTATATAGACGTACATTCCGTGTGAATCAAAAGATTCTCGAAGACTTGCGAGGAGAGGAGAATGTGCCGTCATTGTTCAGGATGCCAACTTTCATTGATGTGACGAATGAGTATTATGATGCGAAGAATATCGTGAGGGATTTGCCTTATGGGTATTTAAGCCAGAAGATAGCTTACATCTGTGTGTACGATAATAAGCAATGGGAACCTGTGGATTATGGAAAGGTAGAAAATGGTAAAGTCCTATTCAAGTCTATGGCAAAGGGTATCTTGTATTCTGCTTGTGTCTGTCAAGATGGCAAGATGGTTCCCTTTGGTAATCCTTTCGTACTGCAAGCTGATGGGCATGTGAGGGATATTGTGCCTAATGCTCAGAAAGTAACACTGAGGTTAAAACGTAAGTATCCTTATATGGGACGAGAAGATGCTTTTAATTTCCGAATGTGGCATGGCAAGTTTCAAGGAAGCAATACTGCAAAGTTTACTCATCCTAGTGACTTATATCAATTTGAGGGCATGACTGAGGGGTGTTGGTATCAGCGAGACATTGCTGATAAGGGTACTTATCGTTATCTGAGATACATCGGCCCTAATGGAGCATATTGTAATATCAATGAGTTGGAGTTCTATGATAAAAATGGCCAAAAGTTGGCTGGGGAAATTATCGGCACAAGTGGAGTTCCTGGCAAGACGAAGGAAAAGGTTTTTGATGGTAATATCTTGAGTGGCTTTCATGGGGATAGTCCTGATGGTCATTGGGTGGGGCTTAAACTTTCCTCACCAAGTAAAGTGGGAATGATACGATTCATGCCTCGTAACGATGGCAATTGTATAGAGGTTGGAGATAGGTATCAGCTGATGATGTATGATGATTGTCAGTGGAAGGTGTTGGCAACTCGCATTGCGACATCTGATGTGATATATTTCCCTCATGTTCCTAGTGGAGGTTTGTATCTGCTGAGTAACCTAACAAAAGGTAGCGAGGAACGAATCTTTACGTATGAGAAAGGTAAACAAGTTTGGTGGTAAATTGTTTAAAATGTAATATTAAAATTAATTAGAATTATGAAAAAGTTTCTGTTTTTTCTTTCATTCGTTTTGTTTAGTCTCTGTGCATGTATGGTAGCATGTACAGAGAATCCTTCTGCTACAGATTGTGAGGTTATAGATGTGAAGCAACCTAAGTTTACAAATTGGGCATCATTGTTATCAATAGAAGAAGTGGTACCTTTGGAGAATACCAATTCTTCCTTGTTGACTGTTGCCTCTAAATGTCGGGTGGAGGGGAATCTAATCCTGTTTCAAGATTTTAAGCTGAAGAGTTTGTTTGTTTTTGACAAGCATAATGGCAAGTTTAATGAGCAATTTGTCAAATAGTCATGAGATAAATAACCCAAAAGTAATATACAATGAAATATCTATTATATGGAGCGATTGTTTGTGTCGCTTTTTCTGCCTGTGATTTAAAACAAAAAGAAACAAGGAATGCATTAGAGGAAATGTCGAAAAGCAAGGTTGATATTCCATTTTCGAAAATGGGATGTTTTCATAGTGATGCGGATACTCTGAGAATTTTGTCTATAGCAGAACAGAGATATACGTTTGTTCATTATGTTGATTCAAGCCAGTGCTCACCATGTGCATTAGATAGGATGTACACTTGGAATAAGTTCGTAGATGAATATAGTAAAAAAGGAGTTCGTTTTGCTTTCATTGTGGAACCTAAAATAGAGCAGATGGAGGATGTTCATTTCTCCATAGCGTCTTCAGGATTGCATAGCCCTATTTATGTCGATTCTTTGTTTGCTTTCAGAAAGCAGAATAAAAATTTGCCAACTGAGCAAAAGTATCATTCTTTCTTGCTTGATAAATTAGGGCATGTGATTTTAGTGGGTAATCCATTGCAAAATTCAAAGATTGAAGAGTTGTTAGATAAAATTATTAATAATAAAAAGTAAATTTGTATGAAAAAGAAAATTGTAGTTAGTGTATGCTGCCTGATGGTAGCTATTGCTGGTGTAGTTATGGGGGGAGATGTTCTCTCACGTTGAGAATTCTGAAAGCATGTTATTTTTGGAAAATGTCGAAGCTTTGAGCCAAGACGAATTTACTCCAGAGTGTAGTGTTAGTGCCATATGTAAAATAGGTAGTGACGTTATGGGATCTGTAAGTTGTCGTGGCAAAGAGAGTTGTGAAAGTGGGTATGGATATGTCATATGTGATGGACTGAAATCTATATGTACATATTCTGTGGATCCAGATCAAAGAAAGAATTCTTAATGTCGATTTATTAGCTTTATTACATAGTTATGAAGCATTTTTTTTATAGTGCGTTTTTTCTCGTTACGATGCTCTCTATCTCATCTTGTGCTATGGATGAGGGGATGAAGACTGTGAACTTGTCTGTAGACAATGTCGTCTCAAAATTCGGAGATTCGATATTCTTATCCAGTCAGGTTCCATGTATTGATGCAAAAAATGGGAGTGTCTATATAACGGACTATCGTGCAGGTGTTTATGCGTTAGATTCAAAGTTGAATTTGATTAGTAAGATGTCTAATATTGGTCGTGGCTTTGGTGAAGTGAATAGACCTGCAAAGTTCTTTGTAGACGATAATAATGTCATTACATTGTACAATGAAGGATTGCAGAGATATAGCTATTTTGAGAAGGATTCATTTTTGATGGCAGATAATGCATCTGTAAAAGAGAATCTGGCAAAGTCATGTAGATTTTTTGCTAGAGATGGTGCTATATATCAGTCGGTTCTTGGAGGAAAATTTCTCGTTTCTGTGATAAAGAATGGCAATGTAACTAAGCAAATGTGTCCTACGGTAGATGGTGTGGATTTTCCTAGTAATGTGGCCTTGTCTGAGAGACACTTGCTGGAAGGCGATCATTGCTTTTATGTAATAGGTCTTGGACTACCCATTGTTCAAGCTTACTCTTTTGATGGAAGGGAACTTGCTAGATTTAATTTGGTTAATATTCCTTTGTTGGAGTCCGTGTATGCAAAAAATGAAAATTTAAAGTCTTCTAATAGCTATTATGAAGTGGTAAGGGATGCCTATTATAAGAATGGTTTCATTTATTTGTTGACATCATCATTCGAAGGGAAATATAAGTGTAACACTATTATTGTTTTGAAGAAAAATGCAGACAACATCCAGTATGTTTCTGCATATACTCTAAAGAATAACCTATATAGTACATTTTGTATTAATGACCAGAATGAATGTCTAGCAGTTTGCAGTAAAAATTCTTCTATAGAAGTTTATAAGTTGCCTAAAGTAAAGTAATTTTATTTTTTATGTAAGTTGAAATAAGTCTGGATAACGATGAAAAGGAAAGTCATTGTTCGTTGCTTGTTTTTAATACCAATGGCCATAGGTTGTTTTTACAGCCTATGGCTATTACTGCGTGTGTTCATCTTTGATGTTTTTGTGATACCGTCAGATTCTATGTTACCAACTTTACAACCAGGTGACAAAGTTTTAGTGAACAAAACACTGTTGGGAGCAAGAATTTATACAGATTTCCAATTTGACAAGAAAGGAGGTGCTTTGCATAGCTTTCGGACAAATGGGGTAAGAAATGTTCGTCGTAATGATATCGTTGTATTCAATATGCCCTATATGGATGATCAAATGAAGTTCAAGATTAATTATGTTTATTGTAAGCGATGTGTTGCATTGCCTGGAGATTCTGTTTCTATAGTGGATGGATATTATAGAAATAACAATTATGATGAAATGCTAGGTGTTGAGGCAGAACAAGATTGCCTGAGGCAAATGCCTGATTCTCTTATCCCAAACTATGTTATGAATACAATGCCATATGATTCTCATTTTTCTTGGACAATAAAGAATTTTGGACATTTGTATCTTCCGAGAAAGAATGATTTGATGAAAATTACACCTAGGGAGGCTACTCTTTATCGTATGCTGATAGAATGGGAGACAGGCAAGGTATTGCAAATAGATTGGGAACATAGAAGGGTAATGCTTAATAATAGCCGACTCTGTAAATATCGTTTCCTGCATGATTATTATTTTTTTGTAGGTGACCATGTGGTCAATTCGCAGGATGCTCGTTATTGGGGTATGATTCCCGATGATTATATAGTGGGAGTAGTATCAAAAATTATTAGGAAGTAGGGAAAATGTTTGAAATAATGTTGTTAAAAATCAATTATCATAAGGTCGTCGGAAGTTTGATGCTCTTATTTCCGTTGCTTTTGACTGTACAAGCAACACCTCTGTTGTGGTCAGATCAGTTGGTGTGGTTAGAGAATTATGTGATTGCTGGTGGGGTGTTGCTGGTTATGGCATCTGTTCTCTTGTCTGGAAAGATGAGATGGAATCTGATGGATTGGCTTGTCGCCCTATGGTGGGCGTATGTTATGTTGCAAGGTTATTTGCAATCGTCTTATCCCTGCTCTTATGAGATGGTTACATATTCATGCCTTTTTGCTTTATATTTATTGTTGCGTTTTGCCGATTCCTATTTTTCTATTGATGAAAGTTTCATCGAAAATCTGATTCTTGTTGCTACTTCTTATGAGATAGTATTAGGATTATGGCAATTGTTTTTAGGGAGCAGCTTGCACCCATTGTATAGGGTAACGGGTAGCTTTTATAACCCAGGTCCCTATGCGGCTTATGTAGCTATGGGGGTATCTATCGTTATTACTCGTTTGGCAAACTATAATCCGTTGGTAAAAAGTGATAAATATATAAGAGGTGTATATTTGCTATTGCTATTTGTAGGGATGTTGGTATTGGCGATTTCTGGTAGCAGGGCTGCTTTGCTGGCATTGTTGATAGTTGTGATATGGCAGTATAGGTTGCTTGTTCGTAAGTATATATGGTATGTGTTGTTGGCGATAATTGCTGTTGGCGGTATTTTGTTATATGCGAAATTTGGGTCAGCTATGGGGCGTGTCGTTATTTGGTATCAGTCTCTTTCTCTCATTGCGCAACATGGAGTGTTTGGCTCTGGCATCGGAAGCTTTTGTGGAGAATATGGCGAGGCATTGCGTCTTTTTTTCTCAGAGCAGTCTCATGTCGATGCTTTTGCTGCTTATGCGGATGTCGTGGATTATGCCTTTTGTGACATCTTGCAAGTGGGAGTTGAGCAAGGATTGATAGGCTTGCTTTTAGCCTTGTCAATTGTTGCTTTGGTTCTGCGTTCTGAGAGGGGAACATCTAAGGGAATGTTTGCCTGTATGTTGGTTTTATTTGTATTTTCCTTGTTTTCTTATCCTTTTCAGTTATTACCCTTTCAGGTAATTGGAATTATTCTGTTGGCAAAAGTTTCTGGTGGAGTGATAATGGAATTGGGACTTTCTAAAAAAGCTAATGTGGTTCTTTTGGCTCTTATGTCTTTCTTTTGTTGGTTGGGTTTGGATTTTACTCAAAAGCATGTAGAGGCAAGGGTATCATCACAAAAGTGTGTCTTGTTTTCTGATACCGTTTTCATAAAGGAAAACTATCAGTTATTGGATCTTTGTTGTCAAGACAAGAACTTTTTGTTTGGTTTTTCCAAAATGCTCCAGTCTGCTGGTCGATATATGGATAGTAATGCCATGTTGCTAAAGGGAATCAAGATAAGCAATGATCCCATGTTTTGGGTTTTGATGGGTAATAATTTTAGGTCAATGGAAATGTTAGATGATGCCATCAGATGTTATGATGTGGCAGATGAAATGCTGCCCAACAGATTGTATCCATTGTATAAGAAAATGCTTTTGTGGCAAGAACGAGGAAATATAACCCAAGCTAAAAAATGTGCAGGCGAATTGTTGCGCCGAGTTCCCAAACGTTCTTCTTCTGCAGTAAAAGATATGCAAGCAGAAGCTTGTCGGATTCTGAATGAACATCAATGAAAATCCGATATTCCTGGTGAAGCAACATCATGTTTCTTTAACTTTGTTCTATGTAACATATCTAGGTTGAAGATATCAGGAAACTGTTGAATTAGGAAAATATAAACAAAAAGTAAATTTGAAAATAGTGGAGTATAATTTAAATTTTCTTATTTTTGCAGTGGCATCAGAAAGTAGTGGATGCGTTTTTATTAACTTAATACATTAAATAAATGAAGAAGAGAATTTTATTGATGATTCCTTGCGCAGCGATAGCTATCGCAAGTGTTATCGGAGTAAGTCAGTTTGATTCAGAGAATCTTGCTGGAAATGACTTGCTGATGGAGAATGTTGAGGCTTTAGCTAGTGGTGAGGGTGAAATTTTTATTCCATGTTATAGCGTTAAAGACAGAACATGTACTTTTAATATTAAAGATGCGGCTGGTCAATTTGGTACTGCTACAGTACGTGATGCCGAAAAGGCAGCTCCTTATGCTTAAAGAAATGATAGGGAGTTTAGAACTCCCTATTATTGTAAATAGTAAAAAGTAGTATGATAGAAAAAATGATTTAAAGACAATGGTGAAAGTAAATTTTATAGCAAGTTTCTTGTTGGCAATTGTGATGCTTACTTCTTGTTCTAATGTAGCGAAGAAGAGCATTGAGGATTTGACTGTAGAAAATATACAGGGTACGTTATTGCATCCTGATGATAAATGTATTGGAGCTTATCCTCGTCTAATAACGCAAGATTTTTGGCTTTCTCAGGTGTATAGAGATGATGTGAATTGCTGCATCTGCGTACAAGATGGAGATTCGCTTTTGGCTAAAAGAAATGTATTTAATAGGGGAAAAGGAAGGGGTGAGTATGATGAAGTCTCTTTTGCCTTGTCTTCTGATGGGGCTTTGGGAGTGTTGAATTATGCTAATGGAAATCAGTTGTTGTCTTTTTCTTCTTTCCCAAAATCTGATTTGAACCGATTGGATTTTAGTAAGGGGCAACGTTTTGATTTGACCAAATTGCCTTCTATTCGTTTTGCAACTAATAGTTTTCAGGTATTGTCTGATTCTACCCTATTGTTGCCAGGTGCTCCGTTCTCTCAGGCTGGACATCTGTTTTCAATTATTGATTTTAAAAATCTAAAGGTAGAAACGTTGGACTTTTGGCCACAAGATAAGTTTGCTGGTGATAGTCTGTCTAAGCATTCTGTTTATACAGACAACAGTAGAATTTTCAAATCGAAAGACCGCTTCTTGTACCTTTGTGGATGGGAAAGGTATGCATTTATATTTTCTATAGATAAGAATAAGGTGGATGTCAAAAATGAATTGTTCTCGGTGAAACCCGAATATAAGGAAGCTCCTGATGGTAATTATGAACTATTAAAGAATTCGGGTAAGAGATTGGCTATAGATGTTGATGAGGATGCTATTTATGTATTGATGATAGAAAAGAACTTATATGGTAAGACTCCTAAGAATTATATGGAATCTCAATATGGCAATGAGATACAAGTGTATGATTGGGATGGAAATCCAATACGTAGAATAGCTCTGGACAAAGTGGGGAGCAGTATAAAGATTTCTGCTGATAAAAAGAACTTATATTTGTTCTCTGAAAATCCAAAGACTAAAGCTGATGAAATATGGATGTATAATCTTTAGAAACAACAGAAAGACGTGTCTGAACTTCACGGCTTTCCTTCCTGCAATCAGCAAGAAGTCGATGATGAAGATTAAAGATCCAGTAAGGTCAAGGAATCTGAATAGAATTAGCTATGCATGCTTGTTTGATATAAGCAATGATGTGGATACACAATGGATGAACTACTACATGAAGTTTGACCTACTTACTCGACGCTTAACAGATGAAAATTATAATAACTTAATAGAAAATAACAATGAAGAGAAAAATGTTTTTTGGAATTTCATGCGTAGCAGTAGCTATTGCAGGATTAATATATGTTAACAAGTCAAACTCCGTAAAATTGGTGGAGAATGACTTGTTGATGGAGAATGTAGAGGCTTTAACCCAAAATGATTATCCTCAAGGTCCACCGCTTACCAATTGGCATAAATATGATGTTACTTGCCCAGAAAAAATGACAACTACAACAGTCTTTGTGGAACTTTCTGCAGGTGCTGTTATACCAGTAGGAGCTGTTCCTGTATATGTTAATGGAAAATTAGGGTATAATAAAACTGTAACCGAAACTTATAAGCCTGTTGTGGAAAAATGTGGACAAGGTGCAGGTAGTTGTTTTATAAGTAAAAACTGTGATTGATGAAAGAAAGTATGAGAAATATTTTGTTTTTTATCATGGCCTTGTTTTTTTATTCTTGTTCGTCAGAAAAGCAAGGTAGGAATGCTGTTGACTATTCCATGATGAATAATTTGAAAATAAGTGTAGAAAAAGCTGTTGACATAGATGTCAAAAGCGCAATGTGTTTGTCTGCTTCTGAATTTATGAAGAATCATCTTGAGGCTTTGACGTATGTTCAGTTGGATAGTGCTCTTCCTTTAGGAAATGTTGAAAAACTAGCAGTAGCAGGACGTAAGGTAGCCTTATTGTCAAAAAGCCAAATTTATGCTTATGATTTAGATACTGGAAAGTTGCTTTATCATATAGATAAAAAGGGGCATGGACATAATGAGTATGTGGATATTCGTGATATTCAAATTATTCCTGAGGACAATGAAATAATGGCAGTTGATGATTTAGGCAAGTCGTATTTTTATTTCGATTTGAATAATGGTCAATTCTTACGCAAGGAAACGAGTTTAATAGGTTCAATGGTTGCTTGTAAATATAATAATTTATATTTTAGTTCCGTTGTTAATGGAAATGATTTTAACGACCGAGAAACATGGGGGCTGGTTGCCTCTGATAGTACAAAGTTAAGGTATAAGCAATTTTTGCTATATCCTTTGCAGGAAGGGGACTTTGTGGTGGATAATTTACATGTTTTTGATAATAAACTGTTTTATACCCCTGTTTTCTCAGATACGATATATTCGGTTAATGACAAAAATGATGTTTCTGCTACTTATGTTATAAATCAAGAAAAGAGTATATGGACAAAGAAAAAGGAACATTTGTCTTTTGGCAGAATATTGGAGTTGATGACTCGAAATGGGTATACTTGCCTTGATGGTGACAAAATATTTATATCAAAAGATGTTCTTTTCTTTCAATTGTTAAAAGGTCGAAGAAATAGTTTCCTGGAGGAAAAGTATGTATATAATATCAAAGATAAAAAACTTTATAATTTGCAGACGAACGACTTGTACGGAAAACAATTTTCTGTCTTTCCTCATATGATATGTGATGTGGATAAGAATACGTTTTATGGTATATATTTGGATGGACAAAAGTTTAAGGATATCTGTAGGTCTGCGAATTTGCAAATTACTGATGTGGGGTTAAAAAAACTATTGGAATCTCAGCGAATAAATCATAATCCTATTTTGATTTCATTTAGAATTAAAAGAACATAAAGGGGCATCAGAAAAAAGTATATATTGTGAGAAGTTGTTTTATACGTTCTTTATTGATAGCCTGTTGCTTTGGTGGTTTTTCACCGCTTCACGCTCAGACTGCTGTTTCTTTGGACAATGCCATAGCTATTGTCCAAAGAAACTCTTATGGTTAGTTTTTTTATTTGATAAGAGGGTGTGTCATAAGTTCATGACGCACCCTCTTTTATATCAATAGTTCGTTACTATTTCATTCATGTGTTGTTTCTATATTGTTATCTCTTTTTTTTACTATCTCTATCATCACCTCTCGCCAACTTGTATCGGCAATGGCCGTCTCAAATTCCTGGCGTACTTCATAGTTTGGAATGCAAGCACATTTGGTTTCATTATTATATGAGAGATAGCCCAAATGGCAAAGAAGGGTGAGTACGTCATCTTTACAAATGACATAAAATACTTTTTCATCGTTTCTACATTTAAATTTAACATTTTTCTATCTATTAACAAAATCTTACTTCAATGTATATTTTACTATAAACCCATCTCTATTCTGTACATTGCCTTCTACATTACATCCCATCTGCTTCCAGCATTCCAGCATTGAAGACAAATCTTGCTTTTCTACATAAGCATAAAGCGATTGAGCATCTACATTTTTAATTAATGGGAATATTTTCTTTTTGCCAGAGTACAAATTTATCTTTTTAAGTTCACCCGATGCCTTGTCATACAAGACAGAATACCAATCAGACAAGCGATTTCCCTTTTTGACATGAACAATGATAGCTTTGTCCACTTCCATTTTAGACACAAGAATTTCCTTGTCTGTATTCATCAAAAACAGATTCTTTTTATTCTCATTTGAGCCAAATGCCTCTAAGTCATTTTTAGTAAGCATATTTGAGCCGCCTTCGAACTTATATTTTCTTGAACATTCCATAGTCGTAGCGTCAAAAGTGTAAATATAGTCACTATAAATTGGAGGGACAAAAGTCACAGCAGAGCCTTTCCTCAGAAAGAAGCAATCGCTTTGCATATTTATTTTATCAATTTCATCCATCTCATAATCTATATTCTTCAAAATCTTAGACGAAGAGGAATCAAAAACTAACATACCTGTCGACTCACCGCTCACTGACGTAGGTATTAAGACGTGAAGATGTTTTGATAAATCGTAAATACGGTCAAACATTAAACCCGAATCTTTACTTTTCGCTAGTTTAGTCGGGAGTTTCACTTTTTCAATAAGTTAAAATTCACATCATAGCACAACAAATGAGCAGGAGTCAATATCTCAATATTGTTATTATATGGATTGTAAGAATAACCCATAACTATGGAATATTCTTCGTGCCCATTACCTATCTTATCCTCTGATGAAGACACAAACTTTCCTGTTTTGTCAAAAACAGTCAATATCTGTCTTGAATCAGATACAACATAATAATTATCAGAAACCTGCACACGATCTACATTCCCCAAAAAGTTTCCCTCACGCATAGCTAAGGGAACTATCTCTATCTTAGAAAACAGATCAGAGACAGAACATTCCTTTACATTCCCGAGATTGATAACCGGACACACCTTTTCCTGCTGACGTTGGCAAGAGGACAATAATGAAAGATAGCTTATTACTATCACTGTACAAAACAGTCTAAAAAATACTTTTTTCATATTTATTATGTTTTACAAGTTACTTCAATTTGCATTTAAATATCAAATAACCATCATTATTATTAATACCTTTCTTATATTTAGTGAAATAAGCTTTATCTTTCAAGTATTCTCTGCCTCGAATAGCAAGAAAGACATATCGCCCACTACCTTTTATCAACTTAGGCAAGCTAACATCTATATGCCCAAAGGTTTTAGACATACCACTTCTTGTCATCAAATTAACATACATGTAATCACCTCGCTTATAAGAAGTCAAGATTCTGTTTTCATCAACAACAGCATCTAGTATGAAATCATAACGATATTGATTTTCTGCAAATGTCTTATAATGCACATAATCCTTATCCGGCATAGGATTAGGAAGCAACCATTTATATGTTCGTTGAGCATCCACAACTTTTGACTTATATGTATAAATGCCTTTAGTAACAGGATCTATATAATGGACATCATTACCATCCACTTGCAAAGGAGTAGCCAACACATTACTCATACCTATAGCATATGGTAAATTATCAACATAACTATTCTTTAAATTAAAATTCTCATCATAAACATAAAGCAACTTATCTTTCTCTTGAATGCTAAAGTTATTTGTCGATAGAATATATTCATTGTTGTTCCATGCTATATTCCAAAAAGATGTTTTCTGAAAATATTTTTCGAACAAGAACTTTCCATTCATATCATACAACAGTACCTTATTAGGAGCTTCAAGAATAGCAATTCTGTTGTTTGCTTTGTCTATTGCGAAATCCGAAGCTTGGACATACTCGCCAGAAGCATGTCCAATATCTCCTATATCCATTAAGAATTTTCCTTTACTATCAAAAGTTATCAGCTTACCTCTTTCAAGACCTCCGAGCACATAATATCTACCATTGACATAATCTATCTTACTTATCCACTTAAGTTTATCACTTTGTTTCTCATCCAAAGCAACCATTGAAAGCGGAGTAAATAGCTGTGCCATCTCAACCATATTCTTGGAATCTTCCATCAGGGACAAGGGCTTGCCATTGTCCAATGTGCCCTCTGAGGCACAAGAACAAACAAGAGACAAGAGATAAGTCCCTACGATTAAACTTCTAACATCTGTCTTCATTTTCTCAACTTAAAAATTGTATAAAAATTAACATGAGCAACCTGGCAAACATTCTGTCACCCCAACGTCCTCACAATTCAATGGAGATGTACATGTATATTCCTCAACAGACAATACTGAAACATTGCAGAACATTCTACCATATACACCTTGTCTATAACAGGTGCAAGAAGCCTTAACCCTATGACATATTTTGGGTTTAACATCAGGCTCAATTTCGTCACGAGTCAACGCCTCTACATTCTCCAACAACAAATCATTTTCTGCCAAGACAGACGAATTAGTATGGCTAAATACAAGACCACCAACAATAGCTATCGCTACACACACTGCACTAAAAATAATTTTCTTTTTCATTAGAATATAATTTAAAATATTAAACATTACCACCAAATTTGTTTATCATTTTCATACGTAAAGATACGTTCTTCACTTCCCTTCGTCAAGTTACTCAACAAGTACAAGCCTCCATGAGGAATATGAGAAAACGTTATTACATTAGATGTAGCTACTTGTACAGCCAATGCCTTCCACTGCTGCTTGTCATACATCATCAGTTGATACTTATCTCCAACCTCTATGCAATTACCATCGTTACGAGGTATGAAACGTATTTTCCCTATTTGACATGGATGGGGCAATTGCAGTCCCACCCAATGACCATCAGGACTATTTCCATGAAATTCTGTCAAGATATTACCATCAAATACGGTTTCTTTTGTCTTACCTTGCACCCCATCTGTACCGATAACCTTGCCAGTAAGTTTATTCCCAGACTTATCGAAGAACTCCAGTTCATTAATATTGCAAAATGAGCCATTCGGCCCTATATATCTCAAATAGCGATAACATCCCTTGTCCTCTATGCTTCGCTCGTACCAACAACCTTCTGTCATACCCTTAAAGATATACAAGTCTGTCAAATCACTAAAATCAGATTTATTACCACCTTGAAACTTTCCACCAGACATATAAAAGTTGAAGAAATCCTCACGTCCCATATAAGGATATTTACGATACAATTTTAGAGTCATCTCTTGAGTACTTGGCACTATATCCCTAACCTTGCCATTACTTTCCAAAATATAAGGATTCCCTATTGGTATCATTTTGCCATTCTGGCAGATACAAGTGGAATACAAGATACCTCGTACCATAGACTTAAAGACAACAGTTCCATCATCTACCGTCCCATAATAGACTGGTTCCCAGCCTTTGTTATCATAAACACATATATAAACAACTTTCCTGTCAGAATAGGTTTGTGGCAATACCCTTACAATGTCGGTCGTTTTATAGTATTCATCTGTTACGTCTATAAAAGTAGGCATTCTAAACAAAGTTGGTACATCCTTTTCGTCTCTCAAATCTTGCCTTATCGCTTGATTTACTTGGAACCTTCGCCTAAAAATTTTCGGCTTTATGTATATGTGTGAATATTGAGCGGTATCCCCAGGCACACATCCCATATAAAAAGGTACCGCCTTGCCATTAGGTTTCAATAACACACTCCAAGAATGAGAATTAGACCGATTCCCCCAATGTGGCGTAAAATCAATCGTAGCAGGAATTCCCAAACATCTTGACAGATAGACAACATAGGAAGCCTCATCACGGCAATTTCCAGTTTTGTATTTAAGCAAATTATTAGCTTTGGGTGGAACATTTCCATTCAAGCTAATCCATTCAAATTGTCCCATCTGTTCAAATACCTTCATTGCATCAGAAATTGCACTTCCAAACACGAAAGAAGGCTTTTCTTCTTTTATCTTGCCCACAGACTCCATTATCCACTTTTGGGTATCCACATTTCTCCATGTAGACTGTACCAAACTATCCACTCCTGTTTTGGAATCATGCAATGCCTCCAAACATAAGCCCGAGTTTTTATTAAAAATCTTACATTTCCCATTCGAAAGAGGCACAATAATCCATCTCTGATAATTGCGTTTCAGAAAAATATATTTTCCAACAACAGCATTCTCATCCAAACTGCAATAACGCACCTCCAAACATTGATTAATATCATACCTAGGCGATATTCGCCAAGCAGGATACCCCTCATTATAAAAGCGTAATATTGTTTTTTGAGGTGAAGCTACTGCTTTCAACTCTATAGACTGCAACATGGAGGATTTCATCGTATCCAATATTACATATTTATGGCAACCCACATTTTTTAACCTGTAAGCATTCATTGAATAATCTATTGACTTTGATTGGTCTACCATCTCCAATGCCCTCAATAGGATATTGTCTAATCCGTATGGGCGAGTATTTCCCTCAATAGATATCACATTTCTACCTTTTTTTAACAGGAGCTCAACACCCCTTCTTGTTGTTTTAAAGGCATGAATCGTATTTGTAGGCTCTAGATGAAGAGTATCAACTATCATACCATTTAGTCTAACAAGAACTTTTGTATCATTAAAAGTAGTCGTATAACGTAACACTAGCCTCCTCTTAGCCGCAAATGGTACTTTTTCTTCAAATGTTATTTTCGATGATTTATCTGTACAAAACACCACTTTTCCTGTTGATGCGCTTGGTGCATCCAAAATTTTGGCATTTACTATGTTTGCGGTATCAGCTGAAATAATTGCTCCTTTCGAACTACAGATATATCCATCAAACATGTCTGGGTATTCTTCTCTTATTATCTTTCGCCAAGCCGAAACATTTTCATTTAGAAGTCGATATGGCAAAACATAATCAAAGAAGATATCAGTATTATAATCATGCTGCCAATTCACATGATGCCATAGTTCACAGGCTTCATTAATTGCAGAAATCAAGAAGTCTGCCTTGATGGTTCTAATGTCAAAAGCTAATTTTGCCTTTTGTAGTTGAATTTTCTTTGTAGCCTCATCAAAAACACTATCACGGTATTCTTTTGCCTCGGAAGCTGCTCGCAAATAAGCTGCATTATACTGTCCTATCTCCTTACCCACATAGGTATAATGATAAGGCATGTTTTCTATCAAGAATTTGGCTGCACTATATTTCAATGTATCTGGATCATTCTTGAAATGCTCCAACACACGTTCCATCTCCGCCCGATTCTCTCCTGCAGATTCCAAAGCATCTTGCAAACGAGAACGGCATGAGGAAAACATGCTTAACAAAAGACACAGCCCGAATACCAACGATACATATTTCATATAGCGCAACTTCATTTTTTTGATATTTTTTACATGACACAAAACATACTTTCACACACTTAGTCTTTGGTTACTTGATATAATACATACTTATCTCCTTGCGAAATCTTCACATAGCATCCCTCTTGTGGAATTTCATCCTCTGACAAAACTACCATTGGCGAATCGACAGAAGAATAGCTGTAAAATTTCATCACTATGCCATCATTGTAAGTGACTACAATATCTGCATTGTGAATTTCCCCTTTTGAAGAGAGTATAACATTACCACTCTTCTCCATCAAGCTCAAACTTGATGAGGAAAGGGAACGCTGTTTGGTATGCCATTTGCAATAAAGGCAAGTTACAGATGTTGGAAACATATATATAGGCATCAACATCATTAAAAACATTAAAATTATTTTCTTCATAACTTTTATATTTTGGATTTTTGCTGCAAAATTAAGGAAAGAAATCCAATCAGATCCACTATCTTGTTCACTTTTTGTTTGTTTTTCATTATTTTCCATTATAAACAACAAAGTAAACAAAAAGTAAATTTTCATAGTCACGTAGCACAAAATGAGAAGACTTTATTTCATGTAACATAAACTTTAGATTTCGTCTTTTCATACGAAATAAGCTATAAGAAAAATCTTTTTTTTCAAGAAAAAAAATGTATCTTTGCAAAAACTTTTAAAAATCAAGTAAAATGAAGAAACTTACAATCATATTTTTCATTTGTCTTTTGGCTTCATGCACAAAGCAAGCGAATAAGCAATTATCCAACATTGAAAACATCATGTTGGCTCAGCCGGATAGTGCATTCACACTCCTGCAAAAGGATTCTGCATCTATTTGCAAAGAAGGTACAGATGCCCAAATGTACTATCAAATCATCCGTTGTCGAGTTGCCGACTTATTATACATACCCCACACAAGTGATTCTACTATGCTTAAAGTCGCCAACTACTATACTAAACAAAATAATCAAAAAGCACTCTCTATGGCATATTACTGTTTAGGCTGCATTTACAGAGACCTTAAAGAACACCCTCGCGCTATTGATTATTTCTTAAAATCTATCGACACTGATAGTACTCATACCCCAAAGGAAATGATTGGAAGATGTTATTACCAGCTATCTGGTTTTGAAGATAATCGAAAAAATCCAATCAATGCACTAGAGTATGAAATAAAAGCATATAATTATATTTCACAGACAAAAGATTACACGTTAGCTAATAATTGCCTTATTAATATTGCCCAAGACTACAAGACTTTGGGCAACGATGAGAAATATTCAGAATTTATTAATCTCGCAAAAAATAAAATTTCAGCAACAAAAGATACAATCAACTTAGCTCGCTTCATCATTGCCAAAGGTCAAATTGCTATTCAAGAAAGAAACAATAAAGAGCTAAAAACATTGATTAATGAAGGCAAAAAAATATTACCAACCATACTCAAACAACAAGAATATGGGTTTTATTTAATGCAAGGCTATTATTATAAAGAGCTGCACCAAGTAGATTCTGCGTCCTATTATTTTCAAAAAGTTTTAAACATAGGAAATCCCATTATAGAATATGAAGCTAATACAGCCCTGTCTGAAACAAATGCTGAGAATAGAGAATACACTACTGCTTGGAAATTTCTAAATAAAGCCATAAAGCTAAGAAATGCCATTGATTCCATCGACAACAAGCAGGAAGCTGAAAAGATGAAGGCATCGTATAACTATGAGTTGGAGGTTGCCAAAAGAGAGGAGGCAGAAGAGAGCAAGAACAGGTACAAGTATGCGATGTTACTCGGTATCATTTGTATCCTAGGACTTACTACGCTCATCCTGGCACATAAAAACGCATCCAAGGAAAAAAGTATCAAGCAACTCAAGCTTATTGCGCAGCAAAACGAGCTAATTCAAAATCAAGAACAGAAGATTAAAGAACAGAAGAACATGATGGACGAACATGTTAGCAATATCAAAAAACTTGAAACAAGAAACAACGAACTATCGAAATACCAGCTTACGTCATCAGAGCATTGTATCAACAAACTGTCAAAGAATATAAAACTTGATGATGACAGATGGAACCATTTTAGAATGTCCGAATCATATGATAAATTGCACAAAATGATAAGAAACGGACTCGATCATTATACCAATTCAGAACAAAAGCAAGCCATCATAGATATCATGGCAACCATCGACAACTTGTTCAATGAATATGGCAAACGCCTTACTGCATTTCTTCCTGGTCTCAAAGACTCACAGTTGGAATTTGCTTATCTCATAAAAGCAGAAATAAACTTTTCCAACATAGCTATCTTGCTAAGCAAGAGTAAACCTAGCATCACAAAGATTAGCAAAAGTTTCGATGAATACCTTGAAAAGAATATGAAGGGATTGGATATCAAAACGTTCTTACATGACTTCTAAACTTTTTATACTGAAGTTTCGCATGTGACTTCCCCACACGCGAAACTTCAGACACTTACATCTACTTTAAAAGTATCATAGTCTCATTTTTGCTTAGAAAGAGGTTCTGCTTCTAAGGGAATTATTTTACCCAATCCAATACGATCGTCTTATCCTCATCAATCATAAAGTTCATACCAATCTTTTCCACGGTTTTGCCTCTTAGGGCAA
>ERZ1026903.158-NODE-158-length-36292-cov-62.762342_pt1 | contig 36292 bp, 32 predicted proteins | sample MGYA00380180_ERZ1026903 | MGnify/ENA primary metagenome ERZ1026903 (study PRJEB33269, sample SAMEA4719816) | human gut metagenome | biome: human-associated habitat; feature: organic feature; material: feces | place: Cameroon | collected 2013-10 ... | reverse complement strand
GGATATCCTCCTTCTGGATATTCAGTTCGCCGGTAATCACGTTCATCAGCAGATTGCCCTTTTCCAGTTCATCATGGATGATGCCGAGGATAGGGAGCACATCCTTCTGCCTGCTCAGCTTCACGCCATCGTTCACCTGTCGGTTGAAGTGGATAGCGAGATTACTGATCTGCAGCAGAGGTCGCTGGATATGGATCAGGAGAGTCTTCGGATGCATCGCATCCTCGCCCTTTACGATCACTCTACCCGCCAGAGTGAGTGGACGGTCGAACCAGGTTGACATAATTGGACCGCCATACACCTCGGTATTCAGTTTCACGATGCCGCCCTCGCAAGTCATCTCAGCGTTAGGCTTAATGCGGAAGGTAGGAGAGTCGCAGTGCGCGCAGATCATGTGGAAACCGGCATCAGCCAGTGTCTTCTTTCCGATTTGGAAAGCATAGATAGAAGAGTCGTTCTTGGTAACGAAGAACTTGTCACCAGCCACAACCTTGCCCAATGGCTCCTCAGGGTTCAATCGTCTGAACCCCTTCTTCTCCAATTCCTCAGAGATATTCTTCACAGCCAGAAAGTTCACTGGCGAAGCATCTAAAAAGGATAATAATCTTTTGATCATAGTCTATATCTTTATTTTGTTTCAATTATTTCTGCAAAGATAATGCAAAATTTTCATTTAATCTCATATTTCTACCTGTTTTTTCCATAATAGTTAAATATCTACAAGAATCCCCTATGATGTTTGGTGTTATGTTTTGAAAGCATTAATTTTGCACATCATAATTTTGGCAGATATACAGAATCATTTAAAACAAAGATAAATGGAAATAGTAATAGGAATCGTTATAGGTCTTGCCATCGGATTCTTCGTGGGCAAGCTGATGGAAGGAAAAAAGGCGGGAGAGGAGAAAACGCAGCTTATAGCGAAGGCTCAGGTGCTGCAGGCTAATATCGAACAGAGTAATCTGCATCATGCTTCTGAGGTGCAATCCTTGAAACAATCTCATGCTGCTGAGGTGCAATCCTTAAAAGCGCAGATGGAGAACGAACGGCTGTTTGCCGAAAAGCTCCGTGCTGAAAGCGACCAGCAGTGGGCGCAGAAACTCGAAAGTCTGAAGCAGGAGATGCATCGCATGACCATCGAACAGCAGAAGGCTGCTGCCGAACAGCTCGCTGCCAAGCAGTCTGCCCTCCAGGAAAACAACCGACTCCAGATGGATGAACTCCTGAAACCTATCAAGGAGCAGTTTGCCGATTTCAAGAAATCGGTAGAAGAGAGCAAGACCCAGAACGAGGTGAATAAGAAGGAACTGCAGAGTACCTTCGAGGCAACGATGAAACTCTTCCAGCAGGAACAGCAGCAGGCTGTAACAAGTCTGAAGGAGCAGACCTCTAAGATCGGTTCCGATGCCGCCAATCTTACCAAGGCATTGAAGGGTGACAGTAAGATGCAGGGCGACTGGGGCGAGATGGTATTGGAAACCATCCTGGAAAACAGCGGTTTGCGAAAGGACGAGGAGTTCTTTATCCAGGAGAACACCAAGGATGAGAACGGCAAGAACTTCCGTCCCGATGTCATCGTCCGCTTCCCGGAAGGCAGGAGCGTGGTGATAGATAGCAAGGTATCTCTCACCGCCTATACCGATGCCTTGGCGGCAGAGACCGATGAGGAGCGAGAGCGGTTGATGAAGTCGCACGCCCTGAGTGTGCGCAAGCACATCGATGAGTTAGCGGAGAAGGATTATTCGAAGTTAGTAGAAGATGCCATCGGCTTCGTCCTGATGTTTATCCCTAACGAAACGAGTTATATCGCAGCGATGAAGCAGCAGCCTGATTTGAGTCGCTATGCCTATCAGAAGAAGATCATCATCATATCTCCTAGCAATCTCCTGATGGCGTTGCAGCTGGCGTATAATCTCTGGCAGTATGACCGTCAGAACAAGAATGTGGAGAAAATCGTGAAGACGGCAGCCGATCTATATGATAAGGTAGCGACTTTCGAAGACACCTTCACGAGCATAGGTGATCTCCTCACTCGCCTCTCCGGTACCTATGATAAAGCGAAAAAGCAGCTTTATGATGGTACCGGCAATGTAATGAGAAGGGTAGAGAGCCTGAAGAATCTGGGTGTAACTCCCAAAAAGCAGATCAAGGCATTAGAGGAGTAATTTTAATAAGCGTTTTTATCCGGGCAGATAATACTCTTCGCTGTCAGGAAGATAATACGGATGTCAAGCCAGAACGACCAGTTCTCGATATACCAGATATCACGCTTGATGCGCTCCTCCATCTGCCAGAGCTCCTTCGTCTCACCACGGTAACCCGTTACCTGAGCCCAACCGGTAATACCAGGCTTCGAGAAGTGGCGAACCATATACTTATCAATCAAACTACCATAAACCTCAGTATGATACAACATGTGAGGTCTAGGACCCACGATACTCATGTCACCCTTCAATACATTGATAAATTGAGGGAACTCATCAATATTCGTCTTTCTCATGAAGTTGCCGAATGCAAACTTTCTTGGGTCATTCTTCGTAGCCTGAGCCTTGTCTGAATCCTTGTTCACATGCATCGAGCGGAACTTCAGGCACATGAAGGTATTACCGTTCAGACCCGTTCTAGCCTGACGGAAGAAGATAGGACCCGGACTCTGAATCTTGATAATCAGTGCGATGATTGGAATGAAAGGCAAGAAACAGAGGCAGATCACACCACTCACGGCAATATCGAAGGCACGCTTGAGAATACGGTTCGAGACAGAAGACAGCGGCTCAAGATGGTTCGTGTAAACCGTCTTACCCATAAAGTTATGGGAATCCAGATGCAGCTTATATTCGCCGAACAGACGAGGCAGATAATAGAAGTGTATCACGTTCTTGTCACAGAAACGCATGATCTTCACAATCTGGTCAGATTCCTGATGCGACAAGCAGCAGAAAGCCTCATCCAGGCCATAAGCTGAGCCGTTGATGGTATTGTTCAGCTTGGACTCTAAAATTCTGTTAAGATCCTGCATGGTACCCAGTTTTTTCAGTTTCTGAGGCGCTCCAGCGATGTCATCATCGGCATAATAGCCTTTTACGATATAACCCGCAGAAGGATCTTCTGTCATGGTAATGTACATTTCTCTTACGGCAGGATCGCTACCCACGAAAATCACGGTACGACTGTTTCTACCTCTGGCACGGTGATATTTCAGAACCTTGAGCTCGATGAATCGACTGATGATCAGAGCAAGATAGAAAGAGATGCCGAAGTAGATTCCGAACGTAAATATTTCTCCACCATGACTGAAGAATTTCAGGAAGACCATGAAACAGACGGTAGCACAAAGCACCAGGAAGAAAGTACGTTTGAGTACTTGCAGCAAACCGATTCGTCTTACATGAATGATAGTACAGTAGTTGTATTCGCCGATGGCGAGAGCAACGTTTGCTATAAAGAATGTAATCTTTGTTTTCAAATCCAGGTAGGCGGGAACATGAAGGAACTCGATGTTTACGAGCCCCAATAGCAAGCAATTGAGGATGAAGAAGTCGGCGATGATCACCAACCTTCTAATCAGTACATTACCTTTGTATATATTTTTCTCCATAAGCTATTATGTGTAAGTTGTTTTTTTCTCTATTTCTATTCTTAGAATATAGATTCTTGGTAGAATCGCCCACAAAGGTAGCAATAAAAACTGAATTCTCCAAACTTTTCCCCATATTTTTTCCGTGAATAATCATATTTTAATAAGGTGTCCCCAGATATAGGTGGTTGCTGCCGCCAATTGGTTTTATGAGGGGGGGCTCAAAAAAGCCCCCCCCTACAGAAAATCAATTGTTAAAAAAAAAAAATAGACTAAAAAATTTGTTTAAATCGGGGAAAAAGCGTAATTTTGCAAACAGATAAGGATACTCTTTTAAGAGCGTTTGTAAATAAGAACGAAAATTAAAAGCCTGTCGTTAGAAAATGGTAAATGTGTAACGTCTTGAAAGTAAGGTAGTTATATGATATAGTAGGGAGCTAAAATTGTGCCGTTTTCTGAAATTAATGTTAATAAAAATAGCAAATCAATGAGTTCGGAAAGTCTTGATGAAGCCCCTATCTGGTATGCCATGAGTGCCCCCTACCGCGAAATGAAGGTAGCGGATTATCTCAAGGCTAAAGAAGATATCAAGGTGTTCCTTCCTTTGGAACGCTGCGAGCGTATGGTGGGGCAGCACATACGCAAGCGAGTGATTTCCTATCGCCCCGTAGTCCGCAATCTCCTTTTCGTGAAGGCAACGCCAGGCAGAATGCGGGATCTCAAGCAGATTTACAATTCCATGCTTCAGTTCAAGACCCGTCCCATGGATGGACATTCTGAAGTCATCACCATCCCCGATAAGGAAATGGAGGATTTCATGGCGCTCTACGAAAACGTGGAGGATGCCAACAAGCACTTCTTCCTTCCGGGAGAAATCAAACTGCGCCCTGAAGCAAGGGTGAGGATAGAGGATGGCGTCTTTGCCGGACTCGAAGGATATTACCAGAAGGTGAAGGGATGCCATAGCGAGAAGGGAAAGGCGAAGGGATCACAGAGCGGGAAGGGAAAGGATGAGAAGTGCTTCGTGGTCAAGATAGAAGGATTCCTCTCTTGTGCCGCCTTCCTCACCGAATGCAATTTCGTAAGCCTCGCCGGAAAGAAGGAGAAGAAAGAGGAGGGGAAAGGAAAGAAGAAATAATGATTAAAACTGCATTATCTAGATAAAAGAATGAAATTTAGTAAACTTGTGTTGTCAGGAGCGCTAGGCATAGCGCTCCTTTCTGCTACGTCTTGCGGTATCCCGAAGAATGTAGCCTATTTTCAGGATTTGAACAATAATCCTGATACTGTCATTACCCTGCAGAACAGAGTGATAACCGTAAAGCCTACCGATAAGATCTATATCGGAGTGAAGAGCAAGGATCCGCAGATCTCGCAGCTCTTCAATCTTACGGGCGGAACCAGCAGCGGTGCCACCAATATGTCGCAGGATGCCTATTACTATACCGTAGATAGTAGGGGAGATATCGATTTCCCGGTTGTGGGAAAGATACAGGTGGCTGGTCTCACCCGCGAGGAGATTGCCGAAAAGGTGAAGAAATCGCTCGTGGATGCTAGTCTCGTCAAGGACCCTACCGTCACCGTGAGTCTCAGCAACCTCCATTATTCCATGATGGGCGAGGTAGCCAAGCCGGGGCAGTATGCCATCGAAGAGGAAAAGGTGACCATCCTCGATGCCATCAGCAAGGCGGGAGATCTCACCATCCAGGGTAAAAGAAACGATGTGATGGTGCTCCGACAGGAAAACGGACACCAGAAAATCTACAAGATCGACCTCTGCTCCGGCAGGGACATCTTCAGTTCTCCTGCCTACTATCTCCAGCAGAACGATGTGGTATATGTTACACCTAACGATACCAAGAAGAGAAGCTCTACTCTCAACGGAAATACCGTGCAATCTACGGGATTCTGGATGAGCATCTCATCTCTCATCGTTACCATCCTCACCTTCCTGAAAGTAAATTAATAAAGAAAAATGATACAGAATACTACTCAGGCTAACCAGCCAGTACAGGTGAATCCGCTGCTCAGACGCAATCAGGCAGACGATTTTATCCGCCTGCAGGATCTTTTCTATCTCTGCCTCGCCAAGTGGCGCTGGTTCATCCTTTCGCTAGCCGTAACACTCGGCATCGCCACCTATTACATTCTCACTACCCCCAACGTATATCAGCGCACCGCATCCCTGATGATCAAGGACGACAGTAAGTCGCAGGGCATCAGCAGCGATGTTTCTTCCATGTTTGCCGATATGGGACTGGGCAATGCCAAGAGCAATGTAAACAATGAACTCATTGCTATCCAGTCGCCTGCCGTGCTCCTCGAAACCGGAAAGCGCCTCAAACTCGATGTAGATTATGCCATCGACGGTGCCTTCCACAAGAAGGCTCTCTATGGCGGCGATCTCCCCGTAACCGTAGATTTCATCGGCTTCACCGATGAGCAGAGCGGCAGCTTCCAGCTCCAGCTTCATCCTGACGGCACCTATGAGGTAAGCTGCTTCAAGGGCATTACCAACGAGGGTACCCCTGTAGATACCGATGGCGAGTTGAAGGCGAAAATCGGACAGATCATCCGCACCCCATTGGGTAAGATCAAGGTTGATCAGGCTGCATCTTTCTCTCAGTTTGTCAAGAATGATGAAGCGCCTGTTCTCTATGTATCCCGCAGCAACACCTATGCGATGACCGACCGCATCAAGGGTTCGCTCGCAGCCAGCCTGAGCGAGGAGAAATCCACCGTCATCAACCTTACCTACAAGGATGTGCTCCCTAAGCGAGCAGAGGATGTCATCAACACCGTTATTACCGTTTACCGCAAGAACTGGTTGGATGACAAGAACCAGATGACTGTATCCACCTCTCACTTCATCACCGAGCGTTTGGGTGTCATCGAGCGTGAGTTGGGTGATGTAGATAAGAATATTTCGTCCTTCAAGAGTTCTCATCTCTTGCCGGATGTAGAGACTGCGGCACAGCAGTATATGCAGAAGAGTAGCGATGTGAGCAAGCAGATTATGGATCTCCATTCCCGTCTCTCCATTGCAGAATACATTCATCAATATTTGACAGGTAAGGTAGGCAAGAACCAGCTTCTTCCATCCAATACCGGTATTGATAGCCCGGGCATAGAGCAGCAGATTGCTGAGTACAACAAGACTCAGTTGGAGCGCAATAACATCGTATCAAATTCCAGTGAGCAGAACCCACTGGTAGCTGACTACGATCAGAGCCTTGCCTCCATGCGCAAGAGCATCACTGCCAGTCTCGACAACTTCGTGGTAACCCTCAAGACCCAGTTGGGAACCCTCCAGGCTAACGAGGCTGCCACTACCACCCAGATTGCCAGCAACCCTAACCAGGCTAAGTACCTGCAGACCGTGGGTCGCCAGCAGAAGGTCAAGGAGTCGCTCTATCTCTTCCTCCTCCAGAAGCGCGAGGAGAACGAGCTCTCCAAGGCATTCACCGCCTACAATACCCGCGTCATCACCCCTCCTACGGGCGACAACAACCCGGTGGCACCGGTGCGCCGCAACATCATGCTCGTAGCCTTCGTGCTGGGATTCCTCATTCCGGTAGTCGTCATCTTCGTGCGTGAGAACATGAATACCACCGTGCGTGGCAGAAAGGATCTGAAGAACATGATTGTTCCGTTCCTGGGCGAGATACCATATTATGTAAGTCGCAAGAACCGCCCAACCCTCGAACAGCGCATCAGGTTCTGGAAGAAGCCGAAGGAGGTGCGCCAGATAGTAGTGAAGGCAGGCAAGCGCGACATCGTGAACGAGGCGTTCCGAGTATTGCGTACCAACTTCGAGTTCACCATCGGTACCCATCCCGAGCAGAATGTCATCATCTTCACCTCTTTGAATCCGAGATCCGGTAAGAGTCACCTGGCAACCAACATGGCGATGTCGCTCGCCATCAAGAAGAAAAAGGTGCTGCTCATCGACGGTGACCTCCGCCACGGATCTTCCTCTATGCTGGTAGGCAGTCCGGGCGAGGGATTGAGCGATTACCTCAATGGCAGAATCGCCGACATCCACGACATCCTCCACAAGGGAGAGGAGAGTGGACTGGTGAAGTATTTCGATGTCATTCCTATCGGAACCATCCCTCCAAACCCTACCGAGCTTCTCTTCACCCCATTGCTGGAGCAGATGATCAAGACCATGCGCCAGGAGTATGATTACATCTTCATCGACTGTCCTCCTATCGAGGTGGTAGCCGATACCCCAATCTACGAGCAGTTTGCCGACCGCACCATCTTCGTAGTCCGTGCCGGCCTGATGGAGCGCAACATGCTGCCAGAGATTGATGCCCTCTACAAGGAGAAGAAGTTCAAGAACATGACCATGATCCTGAACGGTACCAAGGCCCGTGGCGGCAGATATGGCAGCCACTATGGTTACGGCTATGGTTATGGCTACGGCTATGGCTATAATTATAATAAGGAAAAGAGTGGGGGGGGGCAAAATCTTAAATGAATGGATTATAGAATAATAAAAACAGATGTTTAAATTCTTCCAGAAAATATTCAATCAAAAAAAGCCATCAGGGAGCACGTGCAGTCTCCCTGATGGCATCGATTACCATTGCCATATACTCCCTGGCGTGGATGATGGCTTCCAGGACCCCTCCAAGAGCCTGGAGCAGCTTCGCATCTACGAAGCAAGCGGAATCCGTGAAGTCTGGTTCACCCCTCACATCATGGAAGATGTTCCGAATGAGCCTGAAGAACTCCGCCGGGTCTTCGAAGATTTCAAGGAGAAGTATCTTCTGGATTTTGCCCAGAGACATCCTGGAAGTCAGGCATCAGGAGCAGAAGGAGCGAAGCCATCTTCTGCTACCGATGCAGAGCCCCTTCAGCTGCATCTCGCAGCCGAGAACATGCTGGATGCCCTTTTCGAGCGCCGCCTCAAGGCTGGCAATCTCCTGCCCCTGGCTGAGAAATACCTGCTGGTGGAAACCAGCATCTTTGCCCCACCGATGAATTTCCGTGGACTGCTGGAGCGCATCAAAAACAAGGGCTATACCCCGATCCTGGCTCATCCCGAGCGTTACCTCTATATGAAGAAAGAGGATTACGAGGCACTCAAGGCGCAGGGCATCCTGTTCCAGCGCAACCTATACAGTCTCCACGGCCAGTATGGCGATCGGGTGCAGAAGCGGTGCCGCCAGCTTCTAAAATGGCAGATGTACGATTTCGTGGGCACCGATCTCCACCGCCTAACCTCGGCAGGACTGAACACAGAAGGCTGATGCTACGGCTGTGAGAATGGTGATGATGAGATTGATGAGCTTCTTGACGGTATCTTTTTTCATGAGCATGGAAAATTTGAAATGAATAAACTAGGTGATAAAGATGAGCCAGGACTCGCGAGTATCCTTACATAGCTGTATTTTAGATGTTTCCGGGCTTCAGCATGGATGCTTGCAGCCCCCTTGTAGCTATAGGAATATCCCTGACGCCATCCTGGCTTCATCCCTCTCTCAGAACTTTAAAAGTTTACGTTGTCACCACCCTGGTCGGTCTTGCCTTCATCGGTAGAACTGCCCGGAGTGTTCCCTGAACCCGGATTGCTCCCTGATCCCGGATTGTTCTCTGAACCCGGATCTTTTCCAGATCCCGGATCATTGCCTGACCCCGGATCATCTACCCCCGGAACCTGCATTTCGCTGGCAAGCAGAGAGGAAACCTTCTTTACTTCCACATCCAGGTTGCCGGCAGCCAGCTCGCCGGTACCACGGCTTCTCAGCTTGTAGCCCTCGATGTTCTTGGCGATGCTGAATTCCTTCTCAGACTTCGCACCCATCTTGTTCTTGATACCGATGGAGAAGATGGCGAGGTCATCGATCTTCACCGAGATACCCTGCAGGCAGAGCTCCTTGATGCAGAAAGCCATGTCGGTAATCATACCCTTGATGGCTCCCTTGGAGAAAGGAGTGTTGTGGCCCGCCATGTGAGCGGCAAGACCATCCACACCCATCATCTGCGTAGTGATGGCATAAGCATACCACAGGCCCTTGGCATCGGGCAACTTCTCATTCTTGTTCTCTTTTAAAGTGTACAAAAGCATAAGCAATAACGTTTTAAATGAAACACGATGCAAAGATACGACATTCGGGAGCCGCAACTCACACTTCCTGATGCATCCTCACGCTTCTTGCCACATTTTGCCATCTTCTCACTTTTTTCGGTTTCCCGGATTCTAGGGCTCGCCCAGGAAGTCGAAGATGATGGCCACCTGACGGGGAAAGAATCCCTTGTCCGATTTCCGGTAACCCACCTCCAGAAGCTTCCTGTAGAGTGGGGTACACTTCTGGATCCATCTTCTCAGATGGGCGTTGGCTACTTCGGGAGTTGAGTCCGGAAAATACAGCAGGGCTATCTCCTGCTTGGTATAATATCTGATTTCTGGTTCGTTCTGCATTCTATATGATAAGTTGAAGGGTTAGAGATGATAAGTATCTTGGTTTTCGGAAAAAACAAGATACTTACCGCAAAAAGTAAGTCACTCATGGGGCGTAAGCCGGTCAGTTCTGGTCGTCTTCCCATTCCGATGGCGATACGATGGCATCTGTGTTCATCTCGCCCACCTCCTTCTCTATCACGAACCAGCCCATGCCTTTCGATCTGCGTTTTCTTTCGAAACCCAGACGCAGCAGGGTACTTGCCAGGTTCTGCTGGTAGATATACCGGCTCAGGGCAGGACAGCCGCCAATGCGCTCCAGAATCTCCGAAGAATAGCGGAACTTGATGTATCTAGCTTCCACGTCCTTGCCAGGCACGCGGTAGTAGCGCAGAATCTGGTCCTCCATATAGTTGGAGATCATGAACATCTTGTTGTGCTCGCGCATCACCTCGATATCCTCGGTGGTGAGCCAGAATACCCAGCCATCCTCGTGCTTGCGCTGGCGCTCCATCACCTCCTTGCCCAGAGCCACAGCCTGGGCATATACGTGCTGGTAGTCGATGGGATGGTCTATCGGACTGTCGATCGACTCGATGAGCCAGGGTGAGTAGCGTCGGTTCTCTTCCTCGCTGATAATCTGCACGCTGTTGCTCGTGCCGCACATGGCAGCACGGTGGGGCAGTTCCGTACGGTACTTGTCGTAAGGGCGGCGGATGGAGAAGAAGAGCTTCGTTACGCAGCTCTTGAAGGCACTCAGGTTCTTGCCGAAAGCCGTCTCAAACTCGTCGAGACACATCAGCGCCTTGCTCGCCATCGCCTCCATGAAGTCCTTGTCGGTATAGCTTGCCGTAGATTCATTGATGAAGTAATCGTGCAGTATCTTAGGCAGCAGCTTGTCGAAGAAGGTGGTCTTGAAGAGACCGCCCTTGCCCACGAAGATAAGGATGGTCTGACCTACCACGGTATCCGTTACCCAGGTTACCACCATGGCTACAAACCATTTCTTGAAGAAGTATCTGAAATCTTCCTGCGTATGGTGGGCACCATCCGTATCTGCAATGTGAATGCGGTCGGCAAGCATCTGAATGTAGTCAGTCTTTCCGTCCCATTCCGGGAGAAATGTGAGAAAATCGAGCAGAGGATTGTACTTCTCGCTGAAGTCGCTGTTGATGAGGGAGTGGAGTCTGGGCTGCTGCGTCTGCAGACCATCCTCTTCCATCTCTATCCAGAGAGAGTTTTCTATGTTGTCGTCCATGCGGGTCCAGTGGTGAAACTTGCCCTTGAGCACGTCGCGGCTGCATACCTCGTAGTAGCCCGTCACCTCGTTGCGGTGGAACTCGTAGCGCATGCTGAGCCACTGCTTCAACATCTTCATGGATGGCTTCTTGCCGTACGATTCGTCCTTGCGCATAAACTGCCAGGTGCCTCGCTGCTCCTGGTGCTTGTAGGCCTGGTTCATCACACTCACCGTCTTGGGATACTGTGCGCTGAAGTGCTGGTCGGCATAGTCGGTAGCCTCCTTCTGGTCGATGTCGTACTTCAGGCAGGTGAGTCCGAAGTTATACACATAGTCGTTGTGGCGGCTAGGCTCGAACGCTTTTCCCCACGTTTCCATCAGCTTCTCTATCGCTGGGGCAGCTTCGTCAATGGTAGGGATGTGCTTGGCGAGGCTCACCATCTTCTGTGATGGTTTTCTGCGTCGGCTGCTGCGTCGCTCATACTTCTCAGCCATCGACTTCTTCAAGTAGAGTCTCTTGATGTCCTTGGTGTCCAGTTCGAAAGGTTTCGAGTCCCAGCAGAAGTAGGCGGTAGGGTCGTGGGCAAGGCCGCACATGCGGGTGATGTCGCAGCACTTCTCATCGGCAGGCACGCCCAGCAGGATGGAGAAGTAGTCCATCGCCTTGCGTACCACCACGTCGAAGAGTTCCACCGCCGTAACCTCCGGGTCATCAAACGGCTTGTAGCGTGTGAGGATTCTGAGTCCGTGACCGCTTGCTGTCACGTATCTAGCCATCACGTATGGGTCCTTGTCGGCCTTTGCGATTACCTCCTGCATCTTCTCGTCGGGAATCTTGTCGATATCCACGGCAAGCCAGTAGGTAGGCTTCAGGATGTTGGCCACCTGCTTACCCTGTCCGTCCATGAGCGCCGAGGCAGTGATACCCGGCATCATAAGCTTGGTGTTGTCGGCGAGAGCCTTGCTGATAGGTACCTGCTTGCGATAGAGTTCGGTGTGATTCTTGGTCATTTCATCGAACTTGATGATTCTTACTAGCTCATCCTTGTTGATAAGCTGATGACCTTCGCTTGAAGCGATGGTCCAGAAGAAAGAGGGCAAAACCTCTTCTACTTCCTTGTTGATTGAATAGTTTTCATTCATGATCTTTTAATGTTTAAGAATTTTGATCTATTTGCTTCTTATTTGCTTTCAGAGTCTTTTAGTCTCTAAGTCGTTTGATTGATTTTTAGACCAGACTGTTTGTCGTTTACGGGGGCAAAGGTAGATATAAGAATTGAAGATATTTTTTCAGTACGTCAAAAATGGCGCATATTTACAAATTTTAAATTTTAAACAAGGAAAATGTTCTTTACGGACAAAGTAAATGAGATTGTTCAGGGAATCAAGGATTTCCAGGGCAAGTCTGAGGGGAAAAAATGCTTCCTCATGAGTGTGTAGGTATTTTCATCGAGAAGTTTCACAAGTTTGTAACCAAGGAGTATCACGATGATGAGTTCGAGAATACGCTTACTGAAGAGGAGAAGCATTGGCCCAAGCGCAAGGAGGAGATTACCGAGCGCTTTGCGATTCCGGTACATCTGCTGAAGAGTTACAAGGATCACGATGTGCATCTGGATGTTGACACATTCTTGCAGGTAAAGAAGTGGGTGAAGTCGTATCTTCCTCATTATTTTGCGGGATCTGAGTACAAGAAGCTCTCTGAGTCAGATCAGGCTGCTTTGCTGGCAGAGGCAGAGAAGGAGTTGAATCTCATTCTGAACCGTCTGTTGGATTAACGGAGATTCAGTGAAGTGTACCCTATATATCCGGAAAACCAGTATTTTCAAGTGTTAAAAACGCAAAGTAACTATCTGTAATTCCTTTCTTTACATCTTTTGCACGTGCTGTCTATACAAAGTTACAGGTAAATAGGGTACATATCCCCTCCGCCTAGCTCCCAGAAAAAATCAGTGGGAATAAGAAAGATAAGAACGTGAAAGTCTCTTAAAATTTTTGATTTATCAAAAATAATATGTATTTTTGCCGGATAATTGAATAAAATAGCAGAATGGCAATGACAAAATTGAAGGTAGAGAATTTTGGTCCCATCAAGTCAGTTGATGTAAGTTTAGGTGACTTGAATATATTGATAGGTCCTCAAGCAAGTGGAAAAAGCTTGTTTTTGGAGCTGTTCAAGTTAGTTATGGATAAAAATAATATTATCGAGACTTTACGAAAGTATAATTATATATTATCAAAGACAGATGTGGAACCTCTCTTGGATTATTATTTTGGAGAGGGATTGCATACGTTGTTCAGTGGAGATACAAAAATAGAAGTTTCAGATAAGAAATTTGCAATCAAGGATTTATTGAAGCCATCGAAGGGCAAGCAGAATACCAAGGAATCCGTCTTTTATGTTCCTGCTCAACGAATTTTAGGAATATCAGATGGTCGTCCGAAGAATTTTATGGAGTTTGATGGAGCTGCTCCGTATGTTTTGAAAAACTTCAGTGAAACACTGCGTGTGTTCATACAGAGTGGCTTAGGTAATCCTGATGTGATATTCCCGATGCGTAATCGTCTGAAGGGTGCGGTGAAGAATTCTATTGATGAATCCGTTTTTCATGGCGCAAAAGTTGTTATCGATCAAAGTTCAGGTCAAAGAAAGATGAAGCTGAACATTAACAATGTCAGTCTTCCATTTATGACATGGAGTGCAGGTCAGAAGGAGTTCATGCCTCTTCTGCTGGCAATGTATTGTCTCTCTGGGTCACCAACATCTGTAATCAATAAGGAAGATTACAAGTGGGTAATCATCGAGGAACCGGAAATGGGATTGCATCCCCGTGCCATCCAGACTGTTATCTTGGAAATCATAGAATTGATGCAGGCGGGATATAAGGTAATAGTATCTACTCATTCTCCTACGTTGTTGGAGTTTGCCTGGGTATTTGAGTCTCTCAAGAATTTGCCTGCGGAACATTTTAAGAGGGCTCTTAGTGAATTATTCGATATAGATAAGAAATCTACAGCCGTTCAGGTAATGAATGGTTTGCAGGAAAAGGAGTTGAAGACATATTTTTTCTCATCAGATGGAGGTGGAGTAACCTCTACCGACATTTCCTCTTTGGATGTTGAAAATAACAATCAGTTGATTGCGGAATGGGGAGGCTTGTCTGCCTTCTCAGGCAAGGCTTCGGAAGTAGTAGGAAAGTATTATCAGGAACCGGAAATGTGAGAAGATGAAGAAGAATGATGTAAAATCAGACACGAACGTCTTTAAGTCTGCGGTGGATAATACTGTAGAATTGAAGGATGGTTATTGTAAAGGCTTGCAGGCATTAAAGGGTAATTCTTTGAAGGTATCAGTAAGCAAGCCGCAGCATCTTTTAGGAAGTGTGGATATTGACAATTGTACGAAGGGGCTTTATCCGAATGCTTCAAGGTGGGATTATGCGATAGGGTATGATCAAAAAGCCTGGTTTGTGGAAGTTCATCCTGCGAATACGAGCAATGTCAAAGAGATGTTGAAGAAAGTAGAATGGCTTGAAAGTTGGCTCAAGGATAAGGGATGTCAGCTTGCTGAAATCAGGCGCGATCATTTGCATTATTGGATTCCATCAGGCAAGGTATGCATATCAAAGACTTCACCGCAGTATAGGAGTTTGGCAAAGCATAAGCTTCAGATTACGTCCTCTCCTTTCGTCCTGAAATAGCCCTTTGCTAGTAACGCAGTCCTAAAAAATCTGTGTTCATCTGTGCAATCTGTGGGACAATGTTAAAAAACAGAAATCCCTTGGCTATTTCAGATATTTCCCTTATATTTGCACCATGTTTTAATTTGATGGTAAAGCTATGAGTAAATCAAAATCATATCAAGTACCAGAGACAGCTCCAAGTTTGGTAGCGGATATGCTCAAGCGTTTGGAAGAATTGGCATTGCTGAAAGAGGGCTGGGATGGAGAAAACAGTGTTTCTATCGATTCTGGAATACAAGATTTCCTTCGCAGAGTCATAATGCTATCCTCAGATAAGGAGTTGGTAAATTGGGTATTGCTCCCTGATGCCCGAGGCTATTTATATTTAGATTATACTGAGGGAAAGAACCTAGCTGGTATTACGATAGCTCCTCATCAAATTGCAGCTTTTATCAAGCGTGATGGTCATTTATCCAAATACAATTACGACCATCTTAATGAACAGGATGTTTTGAATTTATTAGAGGAGGCACATATCTCCTGATATAGATTATTTTCAGAAAGAATTATCAAAGCTTTGTGATGGAATCCATAAGTTTCGGTAGCAATCAGCAAATGCAATAAAGAAAGTTATAGCAAGAATGTCTTCCGTCAGGCGACAAACACTCGCAATTTTATTGCGTCAAACAATCGTAACTCTGTTGCGTAAGCACTCCAGCCAGCCCCTTGCGGGCACAGGCTCCGCTGGCTGACCAAAACTCTGGCAGAGCTATAGCGTCGCCAGCTACATCCTCTCGTTCCTGAGGAAAGAGAGGCTTGGTGAGAAAGGTGGAGCTCCCTTTGGCTAAAGGGAGACGGAGGGATTCGAAATATCTCTTATAATATCAAATTCATACTATTTTTACTCAATCAATATCCAGGTAAGAATCCCCTCAAAGCGATTCTTATCTGGTAAGGACTCTATGTCCTAAAATTCCGATACGAAACAATTGTATAGTTAGAAATAACGAAATAATATATAAAACGAGAAGTAGCTTAGTAGTGTGGGCGCTACATAATCACCCACAACGCATCCTGCAGTTCTCTTTCGGAAACTGACCCACCGAAAGAGGCTCAGGATGCAATTATATAATTACCATTGAATTATAAAAATAAAAAAATGTCAGTCAAAGTAATGAAGAAGGTTGTTAATGAGCAGTTAGCAGCTCAATTGTATAAATATCGTAGTTTGTCGAATGAATCTAAAGAATACACATTAGATATTTTTCGTAAATGTGAATTGTATTTTAGTGCTCCAAATAGTTTTAATGATCCCTTTGATTGTAAGATACGTCCTATCGTTAAGTCTAGGGAACAACTAGCAAAAAATATCGCTAAAAGACACAGCTTGCCTTATAATAATGATGAGGTAGAGAATGCTGTTAAAGCTGATCCTACTATTGAGACACGTCTAATAAAAGCTGTTGATGATGTAATGAATACTCATGGTATATGTTGCTTTTCTGAAAGATTTTCCGATATTTTAATGTGGGCACATTATGCTGATTGTCATAAGGGAATCTGTTTAGGATTTGATGTAACGGAAGATCCAGCCTTTTTTGATTACATCCAAAATGTAATCTATCAAGATACTTATCCACTACTTGATTTGTCTGTAGTTGACGGAATTAAAAAATATTTGAATGCTTTGTTAAAAACAAAGTATTCGGAATGGGCTTATGAAAAAGAAGTTAGAGTCTATAAAAAAGAGCATAAAGCTTATTCGTTTAATCCTGCAGCTTTGACTTCGATCTTTTTTGGTTGTAAGACAGATGATACTATGATAGAGGAAGTTAAACAGGTAGTTAGAGACAATGAATATCTAAGACATGTTAAGTTTTATAAAGCTGTCATGGATAGTAATGCTTTTAAACTGAATTTTGAAGAATTGGATTAGTATCTTTACTATTGGTGTAGATTCTGTCATTTGTTTAGTACCAAATTACGCATGAATCAATTGTTATTCATGATAAACAATAATATTATATGATAAAAGTAATGTTAGTCTTCGGAACTCGTCCAGAGGCAATAAAAATGTGCCCATTGGTAAAAGAGTTTCAGAAGCATAATGATGCGTTTGAGACCATCGTTTGTGTAACTGGTCAGCATAGAGAGATGCTCGACCAAGTATTGAATATATTTGAGGTGAAACCAGATTATGATCTCAACATCATGAAGCAGGGACAAGACCTGTATGATGTCACTGCCCGTGTGTTGACTGGAATGAGAGATGTATTTAAGGAGTGCAAGCCAGATGTTGTATTGGTTCATGGTGATACCACAACATCAACGGCGGCAGCCCTTGCAGCATTCTATCAGCAGATTCCTGTTGGTCATGTCGAGGCAGGACTTCGTACACATAACATCTACTCACCATGGCCAGAGGAGATGAATCGTCAGATTACAGGTCGTATTGCAACTTACAACTTCTCTCCAACACCTCTGGCAGAAAGTAACTTGAAGGCAGAAAAGGCACAAGGTAATATTTACGTAACCGGCAATACTGTAATTGATGCCCTTCACATGGTAGTAAATAAGTTGAAGAACGATGAGACTTTGGCGAAGAAGCAGGAAGAAATTTTAAAGCAGGCTGGTTATGATGTTAATCGTCTGGCTGATGGTAAGAAGCTGGTTTTGATTACAGGCCATCGCCGTGAGAACTTCGGTGAGGGGTTCATTCACATGGTTACAGCCATCAAGGACTTGAAAAACAAATATCCAGATGTAGATTTCGTTTATCCAATGCACCTGAATCCTAATGTGAGAAAACCAATCCACGAGGTATTCGGTGAGGATTTGACTAACTTGGGCAATATGTTCTTTATCGAACCATTGCAGTATTTGGAGTTTGTATATCTGATGGAGAAAGCTACCATCGTTCTGACAGATTCTGGTGGCATCCAGGAAGAGGCTCCAGGATTAGGCAAGCCAGTTCTCGTAATGCGTGATACTACAGAGCGTCCTGAAGCATTAGCAAGTGGAACAGTTCACCTTGTAGGTACCGATTATCAGATGATTATGGATGAGGTTAGTACTTTATTGGAGGATGAGCAAGCTTACGAAAAGATGTCAAAGGCAGTGAATCCATACGGAGACGGCAAGGCTTGCGAGAGAATTGTAGAAATATTGAAAAAGTAACAGAAGAATATATTAATTTTATGTCTAGTACTGATTCTAGAGTTAAGAAGTCTTTGTTGAATGCAAGGGTAAATCTTATTTTCTATTTTTTGGTATTAATATTGTCTTTCTTTTCAAGAAAGATATTCTTAGATACATTAGGAGCAGAATTTATTGGTTTTACAAGTACTTTGCAGAATTTGCTAGGATTTTTAAACTTGGCGGAGTTAGGTATTGCTACTGCTATTGGATATATTCTTTATAAACCATTATTTGAACATGATGAATTAAAGATAAATGAAATTGTTTCTGTATTAGGATATTTATATCGCTGTATTGGTGTGGTAATATTAGCAGCAGGAATGATTCTTTCCATATTTCTTCCTTTGATTTTTCCAAATACAGAGTTTGAATGGACTTTAATATATTTTGCTTATTATAGTTTTTTAGCTTCTTCATTAATAGGATATTTTATCAATTATCGCCAAAATTTGTTGGGTGCAGATCAAAAGAATTATGTTGTTGTTGGTTATTTCCAATCAGCTAATATTCTTAAAACACTTTTGCAGATATTTCTGGCGTATTATTATAAAAACTATTATATATGGGTAGCTATAGAACTGACTTTCGGTATCTTATACTCATTCGTACTTAATTGGAAAATCAATCAAACTTATCCATGGCTTAAATCTGAGATAAGTGAAGGTAGAAAGTTGATGAAGAAATACCCTGAGGTCGTTAAATATACGAAGCAACTGTTTGTTCAAAAAATAAGTGGTATAGTTCAATGGCAAACAGTTCCATTTTTGACTTATGCATTTGCTAGTTTGCAAATGGTGGCTTACTATGGTAACTATACTATTATTACAGATAAATTAGCACAGTTTGTCAATACTTTCTTGGAGAGTACTGGAGCTGGTGTAGGTAATTTAATTGCAGAAGGGAATAAAGATAATATTAAAAAAGTCTTTTGGGAACTTATTTCCATTCGTTATTTTATTGGCGGCGTTATATCTTTTGCTATTTATATGTTAATCAATCCATTTATAGCATTATGGTTAGGAGATAAGTATATCCTTGATGACATCATCTTAATCTTGATAGTAATCAATGTGTTTATAAGTTACACAAGAGGTGGTGTTATGCAATTTAATTATGGATATGGCTTATTTTGGGATGTTTGGGCTCCTATAGCAGAAATTGTAATAAATTTAGGTGTAGCTTGCAGTTGTGGTGCTCTTTGGGGACTTCCTGGTGTTTTGTTGGGTGGTATTGTTAGCCAAATTCTGATAGTGAATATTTGGAAGCCTTACTTATTATTCCATTGGGGATTTAAAGATAATGTATTGGAGTATGTAGGTGGTATAGGAAAGATTCTATTTTTAGTAATGATATCTATTTTATTGGTTACTTATATAGCAGACCATTATATAAACATTATCCCTAATCTGTCTTTCTTATCTTGGGCTCTATATGGGGGAATTGTGGTTTGTACATATATGTTGGTATTAGCATGTATGTTCTTCTGTTTCGTTCAACAGTTCAGATTTTTTGTACATAGATTTATTCATAAAAGTAGCATTAAATGAAAATAAGTGGAAAATTTTTGAAAGTTTTAATACCTTATAAAATATATAAGCTAATAGCAAATGGCTTTATAGTTGTTCCGAAATATTATAAGGAAATCTTAACTGAGACGGAACGTTATTTTGACCTATCTTTGGAAGAACATATTTATAAGGATTTGATGTTGATGCGTAAGTTTGGACATATTATAGATAAAGGCTTACATCGAACGGATGCATCTCCTGGGCATAGTAAAAATTATTACGATGCCTTGAAGCAGCTGATAAAGAAAATAAAAAAAACGGAATATGCTAATGATCCTACGGTATTATGGGCAGAAGAAAAGCTTGCTAAATATGAACAACTTCAGAGTCATCCTAATGAATTCAAACCTTTCAGAAGCGATTTTTCCCAGAATAATATAACTTTTGAACAGTTTGAAGGACTTGTAAAGGCAAGACGTTCAAATCGTTGCTTTACTTCTCAACCAATAACAGAGGACACCATTGCAAAATTGAAGGATATTGCAAATTGGGCTGCTAATAGTTGCAATAAACAGCCTATTCGAATTTTTGTTGCTAATGAACAAGATTTAGCAAAGAAATGCCTGTCATGTTGTATCGGGGGTACTGGATTTGGTGAAAATATTCCTTCTTTTTGGTGTTTTACAGCTAATGTGAGAGGTTATGTTTGGCCAACAGAAATGTATTTACCTTCTGTTGATACTAGTTTGGGTGCTCAGAATGTTTTCCTTGCTGCACAAACTATGGGAATAACAGGAACAATTCTGTCCTGGGGACAACATACTAAAGAAGATGATATAAAGCTTAGAAAACTTTTGGATATTCCTGAAGATTATGCTATTATTTTTTGTGCAGTCATGGGCTATGCCGAATATGGTTATTTAGCTCCGATACGTAAAAATAACGAATAACATTTAACTGATTATAATGAATATATTTCTTATCCATCAATATGCAGGAAATAAAGGTGATAGAGCGGTAGCTTATGCAATGTGCAATCTTATTAAGTCGATAGATTCGAATATTAATATAACCATATCTACATCTTCACCAGAGTTGTGGAATAACGAACCTTATTATTCGAAAAATGGTATCAAGTTTGTTTCTAACAGTTGGTGCTTTAATGAAGCTTCTCTACATAGTTATTGGCAGACTCTGGAAAAAATTAAGCCTTATACCTTTACTATACTTCGTACGCTTTATTTAAGCATGGGTAAAAATAACCTTAGTAAATGGTTTGTTAATCCTGGTTTTAGAAAGGCTGTAATGAATGCGGATTTAGTATTGAGTGTAGGTGGACATCATTTTACGACTTTACTTTCCCGAGATTTAGTTTCTTCTATTAATTATGATGCAATGGCTGTTCTTTCTGTGGGTAAACCATTAGTATGCTTTTCTCAGTCTTTTGGCCCTTTTGAATTCCATAATCCAAAGAATGAAATACTTACAAAGAAGATTCTATCAGCTTGCAAAAAAATGCTTCCTCGTGAGTTGAAATCGGCAGATGAACTTCGAAGAATGGGTGTAACCAATGATAAAGTAATAAATACTTTTGAAAGTGTGATCACTCTCAACTCTTTGATTGCTGATTATGTTCTTCCAACTAAACGTGATAAGAGGGTAGGAATTGCGATTTATGCAACACAGAAACGAGAGCCTGAAGTACATGCCAATTATATTAAGACTTTTGTCGATATATGTAATTATTTGAATGCACAAGGTTACGAAGTCCGTTTCTTCCCAATGGAGTTAAAGGGTACTGGTCCTGATGATCGTATACTGATTAAGGAGATTACTGATAAGGTATCAAAACCGACAATGTGTAAGGTTTATGACGATGATTTAACTACAGAAAGTCATATAAAAGAAGTTGCGAAATGTCAATTCTTTATAGGGCATAAAACTCACTCAACCATATTTGCAATGGCTACTGGTACTCCGCTAGTTGGAGTTGCTTATCATGTAAAAACTCGTGAATTTATGCATCAGTTTGAATGTGAGGAATATTGTATTGATGATAGTAAACTTACGACAAATCTAATGTTATCTACTATTGATAATTTGCGTAAAAATATAGATGTAGTGGGACAAAAATTGTATGATAATGCAAAAAAAATGAGTGATGTCGTAAAAAAGGATATGCGAAAGATTTTAAATGAAATTTGATTATGAGATTATTATTAATAGCTCCTGGCTATCTTCCTTATACATTTTCTGAAAATTTGTGTAATGGTAAGTTGGCTTATGCCATGTATAAAAAAGGTTGGCATGTGGATGTGTTGTCAAAGGTGGATGAAGGTCCTGCCTATTCGACTGAATGGACAGAGCCTTGGTTGCCTCTCAAAAAGAATAATATCACTGTAACTTATCCTGTCGGTGGTAAGATTACACGTATGTGGGCCGTTCTTCGCTCTTCTGTTAAGTTAGGTATGTATCCTGAGGGAGGTGTCCGTTGGGCGTGTCGTGCATACGAACTGGCATTGAAGCTCTGTAAAGAGAATCATTATGATGCTGTGTTGACCCGTTCGCCAAGTGATATACCACATATTATCGGTCTGCACCTTAAAGAAAAGTTGGGGATTCGATGGATTGCGAATTGGAATGATCCGGCTGCTCCGATATGGCCAGAGCCTTATACGCATCATTTTTCGGCTAAGGAACAAGCAAGAAAAGAACGTTTTACACAGATGTGTTTAAAGGGGGCTGATGTTAATACATTTCCTTCTCAGTCTTTATTGGAGCATTTTACTTTACATTATCCTTTCCTTGCCGAACAAAAAAACGAGGTTATTCCGCATATAGCATTGGTTGAGGATATTGTTCCTCGATTGAAAGATAAACCAGCCAATGATAGGTTTAGAATGTGCCATTCTGGAAATCTGTCTGTAGAGCGTAATCCTGAACTTACCTTTAAGGCTTTACGTGAGTTAATAGATGAAGGTTTTGACAAGATGGAGTTCTCTATTATGGGGCATTTTAATGACTATACTACAGAACTTATCAGAAAATATCAGCTGGAAAACTATGTAAAATGTATTGGTGGATTCCCTTATATGGAGGCTATTCAAAAAATGCAGGAATTCGATTGCTTGGTATTGTTGGAAGCTCGTCTGAAAAAAGGAATCTTCTTTGCCAGTAAGTTTACTGACTATGCTCAGTTAGGAAAACCAATTCTTGCCATATCGCCGACCAATGGTTTTGCTGCAAGTACATTGGCGCAATTTGGCGGTGGAATTAGTGTGAATAATCAGAGTTATAGGAGTATTAAAAATGGTATATTTAAGCTTTATATGGCATGGATGAATCAAACTCTTACACAGGATTTTTCTACACAAAAATTATATGAGCAGGTAAGTGCAAAGCATGTGATAGATATTTATGAAAGATTATTGGAAGACTAAAATGAAACTTACATATATTTCGATTTTACGTTCTTTGTCAATACTGGTTGTGGTATTTTTCCATATTTATCAGTATATGTATGTACCTGCTCATTTTCCTGAAACAGTGCAATTGTATCATGATGCATATTTCTGGATAAATCAATGCGTGGGTATCAATGTTGCTATGCCAATGTTTACGTTGATAGCTGGATTTTTATTTAGCTATCTTTATGATAAAGGCAAATATCAAGAACAGCTTCCTCTTATCAAGAAGAAAGCAATGCGACTGTTGTTTCCTTACTTTGTATTTGGCATATTAATGATGGCTACAATAGGTGTTCCTTTTAGACCATGGGAGTTATGTACGGGTGGTTTTGCCCATCTATGGTATCTTTCTTTCTTGTTTTGGTGTTTCCCTTTGGGATGGTGTATTAAGAAACATATTAAGTCTGTTAATTTGCTGGTCTTTATATTGGTAGTCTTTCTTTTTGGATCTTGTCAAGAAAAGGTTTTGCCAGGACTCTTAGGAGTTCAGTATATTACTTGTTGGTTTGGATGGTTCATGCTTGGTATGTTATTGTCTTCTTACCAAACGAAAATAAAAAAAGTAATTTCAAAATATCATCTTGTGATACTTTTATTGATTCCATTTTTACTTCAGACTTATTTTAGTCCTTTAGAATATGGAGATCAAACATGGTATTCAGTGTTTTGTGTAGCAAGTTTCTTAGTGGGAATATTGTATATATTTGCTAATATAGGGGGGCGTATTTTAAGATTATGTCAACCGTTGGTTTGGTTAAGTAAATATTCCTTTGGTATTTATATCTTCCATAATTGGGTAGGACCTTATATGATATCTTCTACCGCAAAGCGTATATTTCCTCTGGAGGAATTAGCTGCTAATCATATAATATTGTTTCCATTCTTGCTTACACTTTCCGTGATATGTATTTCTTGGTGTCTTTCTTGGGCCTTGATGCAAACAAAAGTTGGAAGGATGCTGATTGGATAGAGAAGATATTTTTTAGTATATTATTACATATATAGGATATGTATAAAAATCTCATAAGAAAAGTTCGAGTTCACACGATTCATTTAAAGACATTCGGTCTTCATGATTTGACTCCATCAAATCTTTCTATCATAGTTGCCCCTCATCCAGACGATGAGGTGTTCGGATGTTGTGGTTTGATGCTGCGTTTGATAGCGCAGGGAAAGCGAATTGAATTGATTATCATGACGGGTGGTGGCAAAAGTCATGCTGGCTGTTGTGATATTGATGAAAGCGAGTTGATTCGTCAGCGCCGACAGTTGACTATTCGTGCAGCGAAAGAATATGGGTTGTCTCAAGAACATATCCATTTCTTGGAATATCCAGATGGAGGAGTTCGAGAGAGTGATACTCAAACAAAGAAACTTTCTGATCTTTTACAAAAACTTGTGGATGGGCAGGATGATGTATCTGTGTTCTATCCTCATAAAAATGGAGAAGGTTGGTCGGATCATGTAACTACGAGCAATATTGTATCTCATTTATTTGATAAGATTTGTCCCAATGCCAAGCAGTACGAATACTGTGTATGGTTCTGGTTTTATAACTGTTGGAAGATAGATTGGAACCAGGCTTGTCTTGTTAGAATGAACAAGAATGAGCATGCCGTAAAATTGAAAGCAATTGATGCTTATATTGAACCAAAGGCACCTTGTGGCAAGCCATGGAGTGGAGTATTGCCACCGGTGTTTCTTTGGGCAAACAAATGGGATAAGGAATTATATTTTAGAGTGAAATGAATCAGGTAATTATTATAGGTGATTCTACGCATAATACGCTTAGTGCTGTCAGAAGTTTCGGAGAAGCTCACATTGCGCAAGTACTGATTTTAGTATGCCATGAGGATACATGCTATGTAAAATATAGCAAGTATCTAAAAGATCATAACCTATATGTTGTATCAGAGCTAGATGAATGTATGCCTCTGTTAGAACAGTTATCTCATACTGAAGGTCAGTATCTGATGACAACCTTTGATGCTGCAGCAGAATGGGTAGATACTCGTGAGGCAAAACTTTCCGAATGGTTTCTGACTCCTTGCCGAGGTAAGCAGATTGGTAATTTGTTTAATAAGGCTGCACAATGTGAGTTGGCAAAGCAATGTGGTTTGGATGTTCCTCAATCTGTTGTTTATGATAGAGAGACTTCTCTGGATGTAATACCTTTGGTATTTCCTTTGCTTACCAAGCCTTTGGTAAGCAGCAAGGGTGCAAAAGAGGATATTCATATTTGTAAAAATATGGAAGAGCTAAAGACAGCATTGCAGGAAAATAGCCATTGCCAAAAGTTTCTCTTGCAGCAATTCATAGAGAAGGAATACGAGATAGACGCTGTAGGTGTAAGTACCAATCAAGGTGTTGTAATGGGTGGTGCTATTCATAAGTATCGCCATTGGCCAAGATTAGTTGGTGCTGGTGCCTTTGGTGTCTTTGAGAATATGGATAGCTTTAATGTTGATGTGCAAAAGATAGAGCATTTCCTTCATGCATCTGGCTATCACGGACCGTTTAGTGTGGAGTTCTTGCATACAAAAGAAGGTAAGAACTATTTTATGGAGGTTAATTTCAGAAATGAAGGTTTAGCCTACGCATCAACATGTGCCGGTGCGAATCTTCATGCATATTATGTGGATGCTTCCAAGAAGATAAATTGGAAGAAGTTCCGTAAGACTTATATGATGAACTATAGTATCGATTTACTTTACGTAAAAGAGGGCGATATCACTATTTGGCATTGGCTGAAAGATTTCCTTCGTACTAGATGTTTTATCAATATCTGCTTCTCCGATTTAGGTCCTGTATTGGCTTACTATAAGCATAAAATATCAGGAAAACGATAGAAGTGATATCCTCTTATTTTTCAATTTATGAAAGTTTTAATAGCAATTCCATGCCTCTTGACAGGAGGTACTGAAATACAGACCCTAAATCTGGTGCGTGCATTGGTGAAGGGAGGACATAAGGTGACAACAGCCTGTTACTTCGAGCATACCGAAAATATGGTGAAACTGTATGAAGAAGCGGGTAGTAAAGTGGTACTCTTTTCAAAAGACGGAGTACGAGTGGGAGGAGTGAAGGGTATCATATTCCTCTTGAAGAATTTATGGAAGATAAAATTATCTTTTAAACCTGATGTAGTGCATGTACAGTATATGGCACCTGGTGCCATTCCCATCATCCTGTTAAAACTGATGGGGCAGAAGAATATCGTTGCGACGGCTCATACCAATGCTGATGTATATGGAGCAAAAGCAATGAAACTGTTAAAGTTTTTGCAGAGTCATGTATTGAGAGCTTTTACCTGTATTACACTAAGGGCAGAGAAGAACTTCTTTGGGAGTTGTTCTTTATTTGATTCTTCCATTCAGCGTATTCCTGCTCATGCGCATTATACCATATATAACGCCTTGCCTAGTTATATCCTGATTGCTAATAAAAAAAGAGAAAATAAGGATATTGTAACCATTGGTGTAGTGAGTCGTTTGGAGCATATCAAGGGTATGGATCTTGTAGTTCCAGCCTTTGCCAAGGTGTATGCCAAGCATAAGAATGTTCGTTTGTTGGTGGTAGGAGATGGTTCCTTGCGGCAGCAAATGGAGGAAGATGCTAATAGATTGCAGCTTGGCAAAAACATTGAATTTGCAGGAATGCAGAAACAGACAGATTTACAATTGTATTATGACAAAATAGATGTGTTGTTAATGCCTTCAAGAAGCGAGGGCTTCGGCTTGACGGCAATAGAAGGTATGGCACGTGGTTGTGTGCTGGTAGCGAGCAATACCGGCGGATTGCCAGAGGTGGTAAGAGGAGGGTATGTAGGATTACTTCATCAATCGGAATCGGTGGATGATTTGGCTAATAAAATTTGTAGTATTATAGAAAATCCAAAACATTTAGAGCAAATGCGCTCTCATTTACAGGATTATGTGCAGCAGTTTACCTTTGCAAGGTATGCTGATTTGTTTTATGATTTATATTCTAGGTTAGTATGATTACGATAATAAACGGATTGCTGCTGTTTTTGTTTGCTTATTTTTCAATGGTAATTTTTTTGCCAGTGTTTGATAATAAGAGATGGATACAGTGGGGAAAAGGAAGTGAAGAATGTTATCAGTTAAATAGAGTGTTGTTTTATCTGATTTTCATTATCTGTTCTGCTCCTTTCTTTTTAGGTCAGTTCTCGATCATTAAATATTCAATCTACTTCATTACTTTATTGTTATTGATAAGTAGAGGGATGATTTTGATTCGGTTCAATAGCATAGTAAATGCTTATATCATATTTCTGTTATGGTTAGCTATAACTATGATTTGGTCTTCTGCTCCTTTTGATGCAATTTTTTTGTTAATCAAGTATTCCATTCCATTGCTTTCATTATGGTTAGGTTATTCGGCGATTCAAGGAGAATATGACCTGTATTTCTTTGCAAAATATGTCACTCGATATTCTCTTATTTATGCATTGTTTTTGGGTGGTATAAGTGCGGTATTTGCACCATCGTTATATTTCTTCTTAAATAATTTTTTTATAACGTATGCGGGGTTGGCGGATTACTTTACTGCAATTATAGGATTGTTTTTCGTCTTAAATTGGTTGACTTTCAGTCATAAGCATTATTTGGGAGCAGTTTGGTTGTTGCTTTCTACATTGTTAGAAGTAGTGCGAACTGGTCTTGGTGGTATAACTATAGTAGGTAGTATGTTTAGCCTTTTCAGATATAAATTGAAAGCTATACCATATTTGTTTTTCTTTGGAATCATGTTTTTATCAATCGTTTTGTTTGTTCCAAAGGTTAATGAGAAATTTTTTGGAAATGATGCAGGAAAAGTTACGGTTACTGATATTGTTAGTGGTGAAGCTATGAGCTCAGATAAAATACAAACTAGTGGCCGTGAATATATATGGGATGTTTTGCTGAGAAAATTCTATGAGCCTAATAAAATTGTTGGTGCTGGTTTGGGTTCTTCTCCTCATTATTTAAAGGATAAGAAAACGGGATTTACTCAGGTTAAAATTACATTGATTCATTCAGATTATGTGCAATTATTATGTGATTCTGGTATTGTTAGTGTGGTTTTACTTGGTGTCTTTTTCTTGGTCTTATTATTGAAAGCTGGGGCAATAGCCTTATCTAGTTCTTATTTCTATAGTAAGATGACTGCGGCATTAGCTGTGTCTAGTATGTCAGGAGTTGCCTTTTCTATGGGATATGATAATGTTGTTTCGCATTCTATGACTTCTTTGATTATTCCATTTATATTTATTGGGTTCTTTATGAAATATTCTGAATTAGAAAATGAGTACGTATCTGAGTAATAAACTGAGAGCAATTTCTTTTCTTTCAATTGTACTTGTAGTAATATTACATAGTCAGTTGTTAGTCTATTCTAAAGGAAATAGTTTTCATCTTCAACAATTTTTGACTTCGGAAGTAACAAGAATTTCTGTCCCATTTTTCTTTTATATCTCAGGATTTTTGCTGTTTTACAATTGTAAGACTCTAAATTATAGTTGGTATTGCAGTAAGTTAAAGAAGCGGGTTAGGTCATTGTTGGTTCCTTTTTTGATATGGAGTATCAGTGGTTTTACTATAGTGTATTCTATTAAATTCATTTTGCCATCTGCTTTCAATAGTTATCAAGGTTTAGAAAAATATCAGTTGGTTGATTTTTTGCAAGCACTGCTGTGGAATCCTGTTGGATGTTATCAGCTTTGGTTTGTTAGAGATCTGTTTCTGTGTGTTTCAATAAGTCCGATTTTGTACGGTGGATTAAAAATCTTAAAGGAGTTGTTCTTATTATTGCTTTTTCTATTATGGTTTTTTGGTATTCAATATGTCATCTCTATAGAATCTGTGCTATTTGTAACAATAGGTGCTTATATGGCTTTAAATCATAAAACATTGGCGGAAAAAGTTAATTCTGAAGGCTCTGTTTTATTACAAGGAATTCTCTGGATAGTCTTCTGTGTATGGGATTATAGTTGTCCCTTTTATAATATAATACATGGTATGGGACTATTGTTGGGAATGGCCTTTGTATGGGGATTATATGATGTTGTTTATGTCAGAACTTTAGGTAGATTTAGTAATTGCAAGGTTTATAGATATACATTTTTTATTTTCGTTTTTCATGAACCAATTCTTACTTTAATAAAAGGAATCTTGTTAAAACTAGCAATGTCGCAAACTGGTATATTATTAATTTATTTTTCAGCACCAATTCTTGTTGTTGGTATCTGTTTAATATGTGCAAGAAGATTAAAAAAATATTTCCCACTGGTGTATCGGATAATTTGTGGTGGTAGAAGTCAATGAATACAAGTTTATTAAAAAGAGATTTATCTGTAGGTTGGAAAGGTATTTTGATTCTGCTTATAGTTTTGGGTCATAATAGCATTTTATGTAAGCCTAGTATAGAGGCTGATCATTTCTATATTTGGAGATCTTGGCTATATACATTTCATGTTTGGGCTTTTTTCGTTCTGCCATTCTTATATGGATGTAAAGAATTGAATTTAGTGGATATAGTAAAACATGCAAAACGTAACTTTATTAAGTTGCTTGTTCCATATTTATGGATTTCTGTTTTGTGTGTATCCATTATGCTCATTATGGGGGGGCAATTCCAACTTTCTAAAATAGTACTATCTTTCTTGGTAGGTAGTCAATGGATGACCAGTACTTATATGGGCTTTCATTTCTTGTGGTTCTTGCCCACAATGTTAATGGTTATAGTTGTTAGAGATGTTTATTTTAATGTATCTCAATCTGTAAAAATGCTAATTGTATTGATTGCATTTTGCTTTTGGTTATTAGAAAGTTTAGATATATCTTTAGGTTATTTGAATTATATTCCATTAAACTTTGTAGGTAGCATGAAGTATATCTTGGTAGGAATATGTGCAAGAGAATTAATAGAAGCAAGTTTTCACTATAAATATATTGGTAAAATTATGGTGAGTATATTTGTTCTTGCTTCTATGGTGTTTGGTTATTTGGAATATCATGAGTTGAATCAGATATATTCATTGTTTTCACAAGTGATAAAAATACTTATCCCAATAAGTTTTGCATATATCATTGTTAGCTGCCAAAAATGGGGAAGATTCCATGTGTTGCGGTTCTTGGGTAAGTACTCTTTACAGATTTATCTCTTTCATGTAATTATATATAATGTCCTTTTAAGGGTAACTTTGTGTTTCTTGAATCCTAGTATCCTTTTAGGAGTTTCTTTGTTGATATTGACCATAGTCTTTAGTTTGATGGTTGCCATAGTGATTAATCATTATCCTAGGATTATGAATGTTTTATTTCCTCGATAAATAATAAAATTATGATTTCTGTAGTAATACCTTTATATAATAAAGAAAAGCAGATTGCTAAAACGCTTCAAACTGTCTTGAATCAGACTTATCAGGATTTTGAGATTGTAATTGTTAACGATGGTTCTACTGATGGTAGTGTCGATGAAGTTAAGAAATTCTTAAATCCTAGAATTAGGTTGATTAATCAAAAAAATGGGGGAGTTAGTGCTGCTCGTAATCGTGGTATAGAAGAGGCTAAAGGAGAATATATAGCTTTTTTAGATGCTGATGATGTATGGGATGTTGATCATTTAGAAGTTTTATATCAACTCATTTTAGCTTATCCTAAAAATGGTGCCTATGCAACTGCGTATAGAAATAACATTGAAGGTGCAACGCATAATATTATTTTAAAAAAGATTCCATTTAAGGAAGAGACTGGTGTATTATTTAATTATTTTGAAGTTTGCAGCTGTTCTCATCCGCCTGTATGGAGTAGTTCTGTTTGTATTGCTAAGAATATCTTGTGTTCTGTTGGAGGGTTTCCTGTAGAAGTCAAATCTGGTGAAGATTTACTAACTTGGGCTCGAATAGCGGTTAAAACAGATTGGGCTTATTCTATAAAAGCTACTGCGACATATATGATGCCTCCAGGAAATAGCTTTAAGGAAAAACCAGCTCGTCCTAATGATGATGGTGATATTGTATGTAAAGAATTACTAAATTTGCTTGACTCAAATTATCCAAGAAGGTCTGAACTGAGGCATTTTATTGGGCGATTTTATAAGATGAAAGCTAGCACTAATTTAAGATATGGATTTAGACTATCTACCATGAAAGAGTGTTTGAAATCATTGAGATATCGACCATTTGCAAAAGAAACTTATCCAATATTGTTTTTGGCAGTAATGCCAAGATTTCTTCAAAAAAGAATATTCTTAATTCATTCTTTTGAAAAAGTTAACAAGGTAAGTGATATAAAAAATATTTTTGGAAAGTGAATCGTCTTTTAGCGATTCATAGCACAGAAAAATATATTGCATAAAATAAAACTATAAAAGAAAATGAGAAGGAAACTGAAAATTCTAGTGTCTATACCGAAGACTATATATTTTAATTTTCGATATCTCCCAATAAAGCAGGCTATCAAGTTACCTATCTGGTTGGCTCCTAATGTACGTGTTAAAAATATGTATAAGGGAGGCATTGATGGTACTTTAAATAAAATGGGTATGATACATATAGGCTATCATGAAGCTGATGCTGTTGATGTGTATTCTGCTCATACTATTATAGATGTACATAAGGGTTGCAAATTGGTATTTGATGGGGATGCACATATAGGGCATGGTGCTCTTCTTTGTGTTAAGGAAGAGGGTTCCTTGAAATTGGGAAAGCATTTTGCCATCTCTGGTACAACAAGGATACTGTGTTCTAAAAACATAGAAATAGGAAATGATGTACAGTTTAGTTGGGATACATTAGTAATGGATAGTGATGCTCATCATATAATAGGTACAAATGGTGTTCCGATGGAGAATACTTCTCCTATAAAAATTGGTAATCATGTTTGGATTGCTGCTAATTGTACGATATTAAAAGGTGCTGTTATATCTGATAATTGCGTAGTTGGAGCTTGTAGCTTGGTTACAAAAGGAAAATTCTCAGAGAATCAGATTATAGTAGGTTCTCCTGCAAAATGCATAAAAAGTATAGATGGCTGGGTATTATAAAATGTATCTTGCATAATATTTTGTCTATGAATAAACAAAGAATTCTTTTTGTCCTCCACATGCCGCCACCAGTACATGGTGCAGCAATGATGGGAAAGTATATTCATGATAGCCGTGTTATCAATGAGGCTTTCGAGTGTAAGTATATCAATCTTACTTCTGCCAAAACCTTGCAGGATATTGGTAAGGGAGGAGTGATGAAGTATATCAAGTATCTGATGCTCTTATGTAAGGTCATTCTGAAAGTGATTACCTTTAGACCACAGCTTGTATATGTTACTCCTACGGCTTGTGGCGTTGCCTTCTATAAGGACTTCCTCGTGGTACAGCTTCTGAAACTGATGGGAAGAAAGGTGGTGGTACATTACCATAACAAGGGTGTCGTAACCCGACAGGACAAGAAGCTGGATGACTGGATGTATCGCAGATTCTTCAAGGGCATAAAAGTTATCTTGTTGTCTGATGCTTTATATGAAGATGTGAAGAAATACGTGAAGCGTGAGCAGGTGCTGATTTGTGAAAATGGTATTCCTGACACTTCTGAGAAGTCTGAGAAAATCATCAGAAATAATCCTATACCAAGAATCTTATTCTTATCAAATCTCTTAATCACAAAGGGTGTTATCGTACTTCTTGATGCTTTGAAGTTGTTGAAAGATAAGAATGTGGATTTTGTGTGCAATTTTGTGGGAGCAGAGACCAATGAAATTGATGCTCAGCATTTCCTAGGAGAGGTTCAGAAAAGAGGATTGCAACAAGAGGTGAAATATTTAGGAAAAAAATATGGAAAGGAGAAGGTGGAATTCTATCGTACTTCGGATATCTTCGTATTTCCTACCTATTATTATAATGAATGCTTCCCGCTGGTTTTGCTGGAAGCGATGCAAATGCATCTTCCTTGCATCTCGACAACGGAAGGGGGCATCAGCAGTATCATCCACGATGGTGAAAATGGCTATCTGGTGGAGATGAATAATCCGATAGCTCTTGCCAACAGCATTGAAAAACTATTGAAAGATGCTGATTTAAGAAAGAATATGGGAGAGAATGGATGGATGAGATTTAAAAGTGATTTTACTTTGGAGGCGTTTGAAAAACGAATGGAATTCTGCTTGAAAAAGGCTTTGATGTAAAAAACTACTTAGCGATATATTAGGGAAAGAAAGTTATATTTTATGGAGAAATATTTTAATATCAACTACGAATTCTCGCCCGAAGAAGTGTGGCGAAGAATTGATCTTCAATTATCTAAGAACGAGGCCGACTATATCTGCGTGGCGGATGGGGTAATCCTGAACAACGCTAACAGAAAGCCGGACTACTTAAAAATAGTAAATGGCGGTATGTTTGCCATCTGCGACAGTGGATATGTGCCGCTTTATATCAAATGGCTCTATGGAAAAAGGTATCCGCAATATTGCGGCAGCCAGATTTTCAAGGACTTGGTCAGTTCGCAGAAATACCGGATGTTCTTTATGGGTACCAACCAGAGAACACTCGATGGGTTAAGAGAAAATCTGAAGGAAATGAACCCAAAGGTGGAGAACATGAGTTTTTATGAACTGCCCTTCAAGGCTGTGGATGAGTTTGACTATCCTGCCATCGCCAAGATGGTAAACGAGGATGGGGCTGACATTATCTGGGTAGCGCTGGGAGCTCCGAAACAGGAGATCTTTATGAGTAAACTGAAGCCTTATCTGAAAAGAGGGGTGATGATTGCTGTGGGGGCTGCCTTCAAGTTCTATAGTGGACAGGATGAGAAGCGTGCGCCGAAATGGATGCTGGATGCACATTTGGAATTTGTTTATCGCATCCTTTGTGATCCGAAAAAACAGTTGAAGAGATGTGGATGGATTGTGGTTACTCTACCTTGGTTGCTTGTAGGAGAATGGAAAAGAAAGCACAATTGGTAATGTAGCAATCGAGTGATAATGATATTCAATAATAATATAAAAGATATATGATTCAGCCAATTCATTTTTATTTGCTGGGTGCCTTTATCGTGGCGATGACCATCGCCAATATCGTGTTGCCTAATATTCTGCTCATCTCTCATAAAAAGAGATTGTTTGATATGCCTGATAAGAGAAAGGTGCATCATGCTCCGATACCAAGGCTGGGCGGTCTGTCGTTCTTCCCCGTGATGCTGATTACCATGGGTGGTCTGGTGCTGGTACATCATCTGATGGGTCTGAAGAGTGGGGGCATGCAGGGGGAGGCTCCCTATGAATACCTCGCCCTGCTGGTGGGTAGCATGATGCTCTTTCTGGTGGGCCTTGCCGATGATCTCATCGGAGTGGGGTATAAGAAGAAGTTCATAGTGCAGATATTGGCGGCGAGCCTGCTCGTGGCTTCGGGCGTATGGATCAAGTCGCTCGACGGTCTCTTCGGGGTGTATCAGGTTTCTCCATGGTTCGGCATGCCGTTTACCGTGCTCATCGTGGTGTATGTTACCAATGCCATTAACCTGATTGACGGCATCGACGGTCTGGCTTCGGGGCTCTGTGCCATCTCGCTGGTGGCTCTGGCGGGACTGCATGTCTGGCTGGGACTGTACTCCTATGCCCTGCTGTGTATCTCGGCTCTGGGTGTGATCATCCCGTTCTGGTATTATAATGTGTTTGGAAACGAGATGAGGGGCAGGAAGCTCTTCATGGGTGATTCGGGTTCGCTGTCGCTGGGATATATCATCAGCTTCTTGATGATTCACCTGAGTACGGTGGATGTGCATCCCCGTGCCGTGAGCGACTATAACATGGTGCTGGCGTTTACCACCATGCTGGTGCCGCTGCTTGACGTGGTGAGAGTGGTGGGCCACCGGCTGAGAAACAAGAAGAACCCGTTCTTGCCGGACAAGAACCATATCCACCACAAGCTGCTGAGATGTGGGCTGAAAGTGAGACAGGTGATGGTAAGTATCTGTCTGCTCTCGCTGATGTTTATCCTGATCAACGTGGCGCTGATAGGGGATGTCAACATCACGTATATCCTGGACATCGACATCGTGGTATGGATTGTGTTCCACCTTATCCTGGATGTCATCCTGCACACCAGAAGGTCGAAACTGGAAATATAATTCTCTAAATATAAATACCAAGATATTCCCGGCTCGGAGATTCTATGGAATCTCTGGGCCGGGATTGTTTTTTTTGTTAAAATCGTAGAAATGCTTGGTTGTTTGGGAGAATTGATGTATATTTGCAATTCATTAGATAGCGTTTGATTATGGCAAGAAAATTATATCCTATAGGAATTCAGACATTTGAGGAAATCCGCAAGTTGGACAACCTCTATATCGACAAGACGGAATATATCTATCGTATGACACATACAGATGGAAAGTATTTCTTCCTGAGCCGACCTCGCCGTTTCGGTAAGTCGCTGCTGGTTTCTACTTTTCAGAGTTATTTCGAAGGCAAGAAGGAACTCTTCGAGGGGCTTGCCATTGAGAAGCTGGAGAAGGAGTGGACGGCTTATCCCGTGCTGCACTTCAGCCTGGCTGGAGGCAAACATATGGAGAAGGAACAGCTGGATCGATACCTCTTATATATATTGAAGGAAAATGAGGATAGGTTTGGAGTGGATTGTGATTCTCCAGCCCCAAACGTTCGTTTGCTCAACTTGATAAGAACAGTTACTGCAAAGACTGGCAAGCAGGCGGTGGTGCTCATCGATGAATATGACGCTCCGCTGCTGGATGTGGCTCATGAGAAGGAAAAACTCGATGTTTTGCGCAATACGATGCGCAATTTCTACAGTCCCTTGAAAGATTGCGAGCCATTGCTCCGTTTTGTGTTCCTGACGGGTATCACGAAGTTCTCGCAGCTCAGCATCTTCAGCGAGCTCAATAATATCACGAATGTCAGTATGGACGAGCCATACGCCGGCATCTGCGGTATCACCAAGGAGGAACTGTTGACCCAGATGAGCGATGATATCGATGCTCTTGCCGAGCATCTGGAACTGAGCAGGGAGGAGACCATCCAGGAGCTGAAAGACCATTATGATGGTTATCACTTCACTTGGCCATCGCCTGATGTCTTCAATCCTTACAGCTTGCTGAATTGCTTCGCCAAGCAGGAAATGGATGATTACTGGTTCGGATCGGGCACACCTACCTATCTCATCAATATGATGAGAAAGTATGAATTCCTGCCTG
>ERZ1026903.156-NODE-156-length-36681-cov-47.523863_pt1 | contig 36681 bp, 22 predicted proteins | sample MGYA00380180_ERZ1026903 | MGnify/ENA primary metagenome ERZ1026903 (study PRJEB33269, sample SAMEA4719816) | human gut metagenome | biome: human-associated habitat; feature: organic feature; material: feces | place: Cameroon | collected 2013-10 ... | reverse complement strand
AAGGGACTATTTGATTAATTAATTAACGTGTCCAATTTTTATTGGACACTAATGAAATGCTATATAAAGCCATATAAAAGCTATATTTGCGACTCTTTATAGGTTTACCCCTCGTAGAAAGTTGGAGCAAAGGAGCCTACACATTTAAAGTATTCCTGGGCAACTTTCTCCACTCCCAGTGTTTTGAGTAATCCAAAGTCTTCTTTTGAAGCCTTGACGCAGAACCTCTGATTTTTCATGCCGAGGAATTTCACCCTCTTGAGTAAGGCTGCTTGTGAAGGATCAATTATCATGGAGAGGAATTCTTTCCATTTGTCCTCCCCACCCTTTTCCATTTCTATCTTTGAATTTTCTGTCGTTGCTACATGGGCAAACAAGTCGCCCATTACAGGCTCCTTGCTCTGAGGCAGTCCTTGCTTATCCTTATCCAAGACATTGCCATTGATATGGGCTTTTCCCAAAGCAGTTCTCTTGATTTTGAATATCAGTGCTTCAGGATTGCCTCTTGACTGTCCCCTCTTATATACGGGTGTACAGTCGGTGAACATGATATCAACCTTGTCTTCCTTGCTTAATTTGGCAAAATCTTCCTGCACCGCATCCAATACTTGCTTTTTAAACTGCGAGAATTTCGGATATTGTTCTTCTATAACAGTTCCGTCTTCTGCAATTTTAGCCATGCCCAGGTATTCCTTCAATTGCATGAATGGCACCTTTATGGTCATTTTCCCATTGTTTATTCCCATTTGGCGCAGTAAGAACAGATATATCCTAGGAGTGTTCTGCCTGCTTGCATATCGTGCAATCAAGGCGATGTGATGGATGAATCCTTGACTCATGTCGAAGGCATATTTGGCAACAACTGGGTCAATCTTCAGCTCAACCTCTCCTTTAGACCTGTCGTATGTGACACCCTGCTTGGTGGTATAACCATTGGTTACGATATCTTCTGTTATGTTAGAAAAGACGTGCTGTATGACGGCCTTGCCATCTATCTTGATTCTGACGCTGAAGTCCAGAAGTTCCTTCAGGGTTTTGCGCAGATCCTTATAGTGGCTTGATTCAATACCTAATTCATTCAACTTCAGTTTGATTTTAGGTACATTCATGGCAACATGTTCTTTATCTACTTCAAACATATAGTCTGAGCGCAGATTACCTTTCTCACGCTTTTCGTTGAAGAATCTCGTTACATATTCCTGTAGATGCGAGCTTACGCAAAACAATATATGCTGTTGTGAAAGCGTACATTGCCTGTCTATCTTCGTGAAGCTGAATGGTGTATTAATCCATTGTTCGCCTGCATTGGGCTTTACTATTTCTTTTTTCTTATCTGCCATATCCGGTACTTGTCTAAATGTACTTATACTCTATACATGCTTATATTCTATATATTTGATAAGTACTTATATTCTATATATTTGCTGCAAAAGTAAGTAAAATAGCTGATATTAGGAAATATATCTAGTTTTTTTTTATGTGAAAAGATAAAATCTTCAAGTTTTGCCAAAGATGTGACTCATGTTTTGCATGTAAAACCTGCCATTTTGCTCGATCTGGCATGACAGATTTTGACGGAAATCAAGAAATCCGGCCTTTTCAGAACTTTTCTCCCCAAAAATTGTGTGCGTACACAAAAAGGCATTACCTTTGCACTCGAAAAGATTGAATAACGAATAATTAAAGTAAAGAAAGGGTAACAATTATGATGGTATTAGGATTTATAATGGCAGTTGTAGCTGCTCTTTTTGCAGAGATTGTAAATGTAAACAAGAAGATCAGTCTCGGCAAGTAAGCAAGCTTTGAGAGGCATCCACAGGATGCTTCCAGGAAAGCTTCTCTAATGGATATTAGATGAGGTAAAAAAGATGTAGATAAGGATAACAGATTAAATATAGAGAAAGGATAAGATTATGATGATTTTGGGAATGATTTTAGCAATGGTCGTTGCAGGATGCGCAGAGTATGGTGCAAGATCTAACATGAAGAACTTCGCTTAACAGGCGATGCTTCTTGAAAAATTTGAGAGAATTGTAGAAAGTAGTTTTCCATATATATATTTAAAAAGGCAGCTGTAAGCATTTGTGAAGATGCTTATAGCTGCCTTTTCTTTTTTCATGCCACTATTTTTTTGTCATGCCTCCAGCTTACCATGCCTTCAGCTTACCATGTATCTAATTTACCAAGCCTCCAGTTTATCGGCAATCTCAGGCATCTTGTCCTTGGTAAACACAGGGTTCTTGCCTTCCTTCTTCTGTTTGCGGTAGTCTTGCAGCAAGAAGACAGCCTGGCGGGAAAGCAGGACGATGGCTGCCAGGTTGCAGAGGGTGAGAAGCGCCATCGTGATGTCGGCAAAGCTCCATGCAAAATCCAGCGATACCACGGCGCCAATCATTACCATCGCTGCCACGGCAAGGCGATAGATAAACACGCCCAACTTCGTATCCTTGATATATCTCACGTTGGTCTCTCCATAATAATAATTGCCGATGATGCTGCTGAAGGCAAAGAGCCATATCATCACTGCCACAAAAGGATTGCCGATGCTTCCTATTTCGTGGGTCAGGGCATCCTGCGTAAGCTGGATACCATTGGATGCAGTGACATCTACCCCACTCATCAGGATGATGAATGCAGTGCATGAACATACCACCAGGGTATCCGTGAAGACACCCAGTGCCTGGATGAGTCCCTGCTTTACCGGATGGCTCACCGTGGCCACCGCAGCAGCATTAGGAGCACTACCCTCGCCTGCCTCATTGCTGAACAAACCTCGCTTGATGCCCTGTATCACCGTTATGCCAAGCACGCCGCCTGTAGCCTGGTTGAATCCGAAGGCATTCTCTACAATGGTAAGCAGCACCCGAGGCAAGCTGGTGATGTTCCAGATTACTACGCCAACGGCTATGAGGAGATAGATGATGGCCATCACGGGAACCACCGTAGAAGAAAACTTGGCCACTCTATGGATTCCGCCGAAGATGATGAGCAGGGTGAGTGCCGTGAGTGCGATGCCCATGGTGGCAGGCTCTATGCCGAAGGCCTTCTGCCATGCCAGGCAGATGGTATTGCTCTGCACGGAATTATAGGCGAAGCCGAAGGTGATGATCATCAGTACGGCAAAGAGGATGCCCATCCAGCCCTTTCCCAATCCATACTTCATGTAATAGGCTGGTCCGCCATAGAAGGAGGTCTTGCCCTTGCGCTTGTAGAGTTGGGCAAGCGTAGATTCTATGAAGGCCGATGCGGAGCCCAGCAGAGCCAGCATCCACATCCAGAATACGGCTCCCGGTCCACCGATGCTGATGGCGGTGGCTACACCCGCAAGATTACCCGTACCGATGCGGCTGGCCAATGCCACCACGAATGCCTGGAAGGAGGAGATGTGCTTCATCTCGCCATCCACCTTCACATCCATGGAGAGTTCGTCATGCCCTATCTCGTCGGGCTGAACCTTGTCTGGATGGATCAGCAGCCTGACCATCTCTCTGATGAGACGGAACTGTACGAAGCGGGTACGCCAAGTGAAAAACACGGCACAGCATATCAAAACGGCGATGATGATATACGACCAGAGAAAATCGCTAACCTGAACTAAGATGTTCTGAATTGAATCTGTCATTTGTCTATTAAAAACTATATATCTTCCTTTATCTGTATCAGTATCTATATAATTATCTGTATAAGATACTTCTTTTCGGCTGCAAAATTACTAATTTTCTTTCAAAAACGGGCAATCATGAGCGAAAACATGTAATATGCTTGCATGTTTGCATGTTTGCAAGCAATCATGTTTGTATGTTTGAATGTTTGTCAGCAATCATGTTTGCATGTTTGCATGTTTGTTAACAAACATGTTTGCTATATTTAATGCATTGGTTTATATAACTTAGATATTCTTAAATGCTTTGAAGTCAGAATATTAATACACTTTATACAAACCTGGTTTTCTTGTCTGCAAACATGCTTGCATGCAAACATGTTTGAAAGATAGCATGTTTGCATGCAAACATTTTTGTTTTTTCTCTTGGTTATATCAGGAGAAAGATGTATCTTTGCACCCGAAAAGAATAATATTTAAAAGTCATAGACATGGAAAATAAACTGAAAATGATCCTGGCTATCGTCAATAATAAAGGTGGCGTAGGCAAAACAACAACAGTGCAGAATCTGGCTGCCGGAATGTTGCGAAAGGATAAGAAACTAAGAATCCTTGAAATAGACTTGGATCCTCAGTGTAACTTAACCCTCTTGAATCATGCCCCTGAAGGGTGTGCCACTGTTTTTGATTCAATGATAGCATGCAAGGGATTGCCTATCTATAAATCAGAGATAGGGGTGTATTATGTTCCCGGTTCTGCCAAGATGCAGGATGTAGATCCTTTTCTGCAGAATACAGGTGCGCCACGCCAGGTGTTAGGAGCTTGCCTCAATAGCGACTGTATGGATTTTACCGGCGAAGGAATCGGTAATCCTATCGATTATTTCGACTACATCTTTATAGATTGTCCGCCAGCCTTGTCGCAGTCAACCTTCAATGCCATGGTTGTAGCAAGCCATCTGCTCGTTCCTGTTCAGATGGAAGGACTTTCCGTAAATGGATTGGCGGCCGTTCTTTCAGCCATGGAGGAAGTTAAAAACGGAAGATTTGCCTTGAACAGGGAGCTGGAATTATTAGGTCTGTTGCCGGTGATGCTGGATGAACGCCCACGCATTGTGCGTTCTGCCATGGAATATCTCAGAGAGAGTTATGGCGATAAGGTTTTGGCTCATGGCATTCGCCGTTGCGTCAAGGTTAATGAATCGCAGACCGAAATGAAGGATCTGTACCACTATGCTCCATATTGCACGGCTGCGATAGACTATGAAATGGTAATCAACGAATTGTTTAAAATTTAAATAATCAAGAATAAGAAAATATGGGAAAGGATTTTCACGCAGCTTTCAGCAATATGAATAAGGCTGTTCGCCCAGGTGTAGGGCAAACTGATATAGAGAAAAAGAAATTAACTCAGGCCGAGAAAAGGAAAACGATGCATGGAGTTCAGACATATCTGTCGGACGAGGAGTATGAACTGCTTATGCTGACAAAGATTAAAACCAAAAAGAAATGCGAGGATATATTGCGCGAAGCATTGGTTCAATATATGAATGTATATAAATAAAAAGTCAAGGAAAAGTCGATTAAGATTAAGTTGATTAATATTGGAATTAGTTTCAACCTTAGAAACTCTCAGTTTCAATGCTAGAAACTCCTTGTTTCTATATAAGAAACTGAGAGTTTCTAAGGTTGAAACTAAAACTAAAGATAATGGTATCTGTTTTTATCCTTATTATTCCCCGATTCTTTGAGAATAATTTCATATCATTTCATCTCATTCTTTCAGATACATCTTATGGCGAGAAGTAGGTAAGTAGCTGTTTTCCAGATGATAAGTATCAATATCCTGTTCATCGTTACCTGCTCTATATCTTCGCTATAGCTTCTGCTATGTAATTGCAGCCCCATATAGCTGGTTGGGGTTGTATCAAAACCGTTTCCCTGCATAATGATTTTTCTTCCTGAAAAGCACTTTCTGCATTTTGTAATCTATTTTTCTTTTATAGCTGTGTTCATTACTTGATATGCATATATGTATGTAAGCAAGCATGTTTGTAAGTAGGCATGTTTGCAAACACGTTTTGCAGGCAGTGATGCCGGCCGGTTTCTGCGTTTTTAGTAGGGTAGGGGAGAAATGCCACTTGCAGTGTTCATAAATTATATGCAGAACCTCAATAAGCAGATAGAGGAGAACAAGTCGCTTCGTGCCGAGAATGATGCGCTAAAGACAGAAAATAACAAAGTCAAACAACGCATCTCTCAACTTGACGAGAAGGCTGTGGAGCGAGTGACTACTCAACTTGTCTGTGCGAAGGAAGAACTCGCCAGTGCCAAAAGTTATAATACTACACTTATGGAAATGTACAATGATTTGAAAGCTCGTTGGAATGCCATTTGGCAGGAGCCTGAAATGACAGACACGAGAAAGAATCGGATTCCATATACTATGGCATTATGGCATCTGCTGTAAAGCATAATATTGGATTGGACTCTAAAGCCTGTATAGAATCGGCAACAAAAAGGTTATTGTCTGATATGCCTTGGCATGGTTTTACAGACTTCAAGCAGGAATGTGTCACCAACTGGACAAAACTCTTCGCCACGAATGAAGTTCAATTCACAGACAAAACCATTGACAACTTTCTCGCTTTTGTTGACCATATGTCATGTAGCGCAGATACATACGTTTCGCTTGGAGGCTCCAATGGTTGTGCCGACCAGTTGACGAATTGGGACGGAACACAGAAGGTTGGATTAGAAACTGTTACACGTATAAAACATAGAGTGCAGCGATGATTGTTAAAAATAAGGAAAAAGATGCCCTCATTTTAAACTGTAATTGTTCTATATGGTCTATATATTGTGACTGTGTCAGTAAAATAGATAACAATAAAATCATGAGAAGATTATTTATAAGTCTGATGCTGACTTTGACAGCATTCATAGCAAATGCCCAGCCTTCTGCCATCGCTCCACAAAACTATCAGCAGATGCTGAAGAAGGGAATAGATGTAGATTGGTGGGGTAGAAGTGAGAAAAATAAATATGGTGCCTATTCAGAAACGGCTGTAAAGAGGTTTGCCCAGCAAGGAATCAAGCATGTAAGATTCCGCCTGCATCATTATCGTTTCACGGATGAGGATTTCAAGAGACTGTTTTCGCAGATAAATACCTGCATGCAGAATGACTTGATTCCAATTATATCCTTCTCCGCCAAACCTTATAAGGAGAATCCTAATGCTGGGGAGCATGAGAAAGTGGTAGAATGGTGGAAGATGATGGCTGAAAGATGCAGGAATCTCTCACCAAAGGTTTCGTTTGATTTGATTGTAGAGCCTTCGGACAAAGTGAAAAAGGATGTGGCTGAACTCAACTCTCTTTATGAGGATTGTGTGGCGGTCATTCGCAAGACCAATCCTAAGCGAATCATCTTTATTGCCCCTCCGAAGCTGTCTCATCCTGAAGGTCTTGAATCCTTGAAGATTCCTTCGTTGGGAAACGGCTATCTGATGGCTGAATGGCATTTCTATGCTGCAGGTCCCAGCAAGAAAAACGACAAAAAACGCTGGACTACAGGTACTGCAGAAGAAAAGCAACTGATAAAGAAAAGCATCAAGGTGGCAGTTGATTGGCAAAAGAAAACTGGTATTTATACCTGGGTTGGGGCTTGGATGCCTGGAGATTATAACAAAGGCGATAATTATAGTGTAAAGGAACAGATAGAATTTGCTTCATTCATGACCCACCAACTTGATAAGTATGGAATCCCCTTTGCTATTAATTCCGATGATAAGTTTTACGATTATCAGGCAGAAAGCTGGATACCCAAATATAAAGATTTGTTGAATAGTATATTCATGTAATATTTGCCATTTTTTATATCAGAGTTTTCATAAAAGGCAACATGGGGTTGCACCATCCATGCAACCCCGTTGAATTTTTATTATCCAATCAATCCAAAAACAAGCCTAAATTCAGGCATGCATTGTATATACCATCAGCATCTACGTTGTCTGTTATAAAGTCAGCCTTAGCTTTTAATTCAGGAATTGCATTGCCCATAGCTACTTTGTACCAATCATCGGTAAACATTGTGATATCGTTCATTGCATCACCAAAAACTATGGCGTCGCTATAGTCAGCACCAAAATAGTCCAGGACTTTTTTGATGCCAAAAGCCTTGTTGGCAGGTTCCACGAAGAAATATTCCTTATGGAATCGACACCATGGCAACCCATCAAGACTTTCCAAAGTTTGCTCTGTCGGATAAAAACAGGCTACATACGCTTTGTATAATTCCGGGTAATTCTCCGGATCGAGACCTTCTACAATTTTAGACTTCATATATATGTCATGTGTGAATTCTTCAAATCTCCCGTCTGGCACATAGCGTGTGTCAGAATTGTTGACCTGAATACCCCATGGAATATTCTTGCGTTTGCATTCGTCGATAAGATTTACCACTTTGGTTTTGTCTAATGGTGTGATACCAATGAGTTTACCACCAATAGTCACGCCATATCCACCATCGCTAACCATATTCTCGAAACCAAGTTCGTGCATATAATCGACTGCCATCGCTTGCGAACGTCCAGTTGCAATACAGAGAAAATGTCCAGCTTCACGCAATTTCTCAAGAGCAACAACAGCAGAGTCGGGAATATACGTATTTCCATAGCCCCCTGCAGCCAAGGTTCCGTCAATGTCAAAAAACAAATACCTTTTTCTCATAAGTGTGATTAAACCTTTATGTATTTTACATGTTGTTTATACAATTACCCCTGTTCCAACAAGTTCTTGTCTGTCAAGAAATCCAAGAGCCCGATAGTCAACACGCCGAGTTCATCTTCTTTGCGATGAATGTCATTACCAACAATGACAATCTTGCGGAAGTGGTCATCTCATCCTTACCACCAAGTTCAACCAACCCTACATCAACATTATATCCACGACTGCGAAGCTCATTATAGATAATGTTTTCCATAATGTGCGTTTCTTCTTGTTGCCGGTAGTTTAGAATGGATGCACGAATGCCGATGTCTGAAAAATAGTATTCTTCTGTAAAACACCAGCATAGTGCCGATGGTTGCCGATAACATTGCAGGATATCATTCTACCATAAAAAATGTTGTTTTTAGGGGTATTATTTGTGATATAGCGGGTATGTTGTACGTTGTTTATTCTTATGTGCCACCATTTTTCTTTTCATTGATACTTAAATTTTCTATTTTTGCAGCGTCAATTCCGTTGCAGAAAATATAATGCAACCAAGCAATTAACAGGAACAAGAATACAAACAATTAATAGAAACAAGAATACAAACAATTAACATAAACAAGAATACAAACAATATCTGGAACAAGAATAAAGACAATATAATTATGAACAAAACTTTTCTTAATTTAGCAATTGCAGCTGTGGTGTCTGTCATGACATCTTCTTGCATAGACAAAAATGTATTTGCAGATGAAGACGCTAAGCCTGGTTGGTTGGGAGAATCCATCTACAAGGAGCTGCAAACCCCGAGTGAACATGCAGGGCTCAAGGGTAGTTTTAAGTATTACCTTCGGCTGGTAGATGACTTGGGTTATCGCGAGACGCTGAGCCGTACGGGTTCAAAGACGGTTTTTCCGGCTAATGATGAAGCTTTCGAGAAATTCTTTGCCTCTGGCACGTGGCAGGGAGTGGAAAGTTACGAAGATTTAAGCATGGCACAGAAAAAAATGCTTCTGTATGGCTCCATGCTAGACAATGCCTTGCTGGTGGAGATGCTTTCCAATGCTACCAATGGCGACAAGTCAAGCGTTTCCGACGGTAAGTCAGTAAAGCATGTCACGGCACTTTCTGCCATTGACAGCGTTTCCTATTATTCGGCATCTGGCTACCAGAAAAACTATCCTGGCAATACATTCTTTGAGCAGACGCTGGCATCTGAACCTGCAGGTATCCATCTGGTTTCTGATGGAACAACACCCATGATGGTTCACTTCACGGAGAATTATATGCTGAATCAGGGCATTTCCACATCGGGTGCCAATAGCGATTTCTCTTTGTTGACAGGGCAGAACTATCAGTCGGGCGACACCTATATATATAAGAACCGTGTGGTGACATCGGATGTGGCATGCCAGAACGGATATATACATCAGGTGGAAAACGTGGTTGTTCCTCCTGGCAATATGGCAAGTGTTGTGGCAAACACCTCTGAATTATCCCTGTTCAAGAGAATGCTGAATCGCTTTGCCGTGCCGGTATATAATTCCACGCTGACAGCAAGTTATGCCGACTGGTATCATCAGCAATACAATCAGACGATTAATTATCCGATATATGAAGTGCATTATCTGAGCGATAATTCCTACAATGGTCCGTTCAGCAGCTTTAAGTTAGGTTCTGATGAAAGTTCACCGGTTCAGACGGTGGCAGAGGGAAGTCTTCTTTCCTTTGATCCCGGCTGGAATGAATATTACGAGAAGGATCCCAACACGTCGGCAGATACTCGCCTCAGCGACCTCGGCGTGCTGCTGGCTCCAAGCAACGATGCGGTGATTGATTACTTTATCACAAATCCAGAAAGCCGCTCTATCATGGAACGTTATGCCAAGTTCCCCAACGACCGCGAGCATATAGCCCAGAACCTAGACTGCTTGCCTCTGGATGTGCTGGCACCATTGATTCGCAATCTGATGAAACCAAAACTTACGGAAGCAGTGCCTTCCAAGTTTGCCACAGTAGTGGATGATGCTGCCGACTTTATGGGATTGAGTACTTCCGATCTGGCACCTTCTGCCGATGGCAGTTATGATATACATATAGCCAATAATGGTGTGATTTATGTAACTAACAAGGTGTTGGGTCCCAAGAGCTATGTCTGCGTGTCGGCTCCATCGCTCTTTGACCACGACATGGAGGTCATCAAGTGGATTATCAATAATCACACGTTCCTTCAGGGAGGATCAGTCTCCAATCCTTATTCCCTGGATCTGGATTTCTATGCATATCTCCTGGCCATGAGTGCCAACTTCGGAATGCTGCTGCCTACCCAGGCTGCTTTCGATGGATATTGCATCGATCCTGCATCGCTCTATTATGATGAGACTACCAAAAGGTATCCGCGTGCAAGAGCATTCAGGTTTACACCAGGTTCTACGGTCTTGGGGTGTGAGGTATATGACTATAATCCTTTAACGGGTGCCGTGAGCAACGGGCAAACGTTTGACCTGACCAAATCGGCAAACTTTTCTCAGGTAAAGTCTCTCCTTACGGATATTGTGAACTATTCTACCATCACTCTTGCCGACGGAGAGAGAATGGGCAGCAACCGTTTCTATAAGACCAAGCATGGCGGTGAAATCATGATCAGGAGTAACGGCACGCTGGGCGAAGGCGATGAGGTGCTGGGTGGTGCCCAGAGAGAAGGTATGGCCAAGGCTGCTATAATAAATAAGGTGTACCAGCAGGAAAACGGTACGGCTTATGCCGTTAACCATCTGGTGCAGGGCCCGATGAAGAGTGTGTGGCGCATATTGAGTGATGACAGAAACTTTAGCAAGTTCCTCGATCTCTGCGAAGGATTTACTGCCGGAAATGAAGCCAATGAAGAACTGATGGAGTGGGCTGGCATCACATCCGACACGGAAAAGGAAAACTATCGTGTGTTTTACAAGCCAGGCGAAGATGCCACGAGCGATGTGCAAAGAAACAGATGCCTGGATTATAATGTGAAGTTCTTCAAGTCGTATAACTATACCGTTTATGCGCCTACCAATGCAGCCATGGACATAGCTTATGCCAAAGGCTTGGCTTCCTGGGCAGACATACGTGCCTTGAAGGCGCAGGGCACAGAGGCGGCAAGGAATTCTGCCCGCAAGAAGCTGGCGGCCATGCGCGATTTCATCCGCTATCATTTCCAGAACATATCCCTGTATGCCGACAATAGGGTAGAAGGGGGCAACTATGTTTCTTTGCTCACCAATTCAAAGGGTGTGAACTATACCTTGTCGGTTTCCGGCAGTAATGGACGTCTAGAGGTGGTGGATGAGAGTAATCTGAAGCATGTGATTCAGGCTTCGTCTGCAGATACCAATATCATGGCACGCGACATGGAACTCAATGCTAATGCCATGCCAAGTACCCAATATACTCCTGCCACTCGTGTAACCTCTCAGTCTTTTGCCGTAGTTCATGGCATTTCAGAGCCTTTGTACTATCAGGCAAGCAGAAAGTTTTAGCCAGAACGAGTGGATTCAATATAATGTAATTAAAAATATCAGATATGGTTCCTATAAGAAAAACTTTATTTGTGGCTAGTCTTCTTACCATCACGGTACAGGCGGCAATGGCGCAAGAGCAGCGTGTGCTGGGTGTGGTTTCCGATGAATTTGGCCCCGTAATGCAAGCCACGGTTACAGAACGTGATGCCAACAAGCGTATTGTCTCTGCCACGACAACTGATGCCAACGGTAACTTTTCGCTTGTCATCAAGAACAGGAAAAACAAGCTTGAGTTCAGCTATGTAGGCTCAAAGACTCTATCCTTGCCCATTGGCGATCGTACCCAGTTTTCCGTTACGCTGCAGTCGGCTAGTCTGGAAGTAAAGGAAGTTACGGTTACAGCCAGGCGTCGCAACAATGCCGGCGGTCTTTCTATTCCGCAGCGTGAGGTGACCACCGCCAACCAGTCGATGGACTTTTCGCAGGTGGAGGGTCTTTCCTTTACCTCGGCAGATGAAGCTATCCAGGGTAAGATAGCCGGTCTTGACATTGTGGCTGGCAGTGGAAACCTGGGTTCCGGCACTCAGATGCGCTTGCGTGGAGTAACTTCTATCAATGGCGACAAGAACCCTTTGATTGTTGTGGATGGACAGATATTTGATGCCCCCGACTTTGATCCCGAAAATGCAAATGAGGAGGATTATGCTGCCTTGCTTTCTGTGAATGTGGATGATATTGCGAGCATCACTGTGCTGAAGGATGGTGCTTCTACTGCGGTATGGGGATCTCGTGGTGCCAACGGAGTGATTGAAATCAAGACAAAGCGTGGTGTCCGCGGTCCTATCCGTGTAGCCTTCTCCTATAAGTTCAGCGGTGCATGGCAGCCGTCAAGCTATAAGCTTCTCAACGGTGATGATTATACCATGCTGCTGAAGGAAGAGCTGTATAACCCAGGGCAGGTAAGTGATGCCACGACCCACATCAACGAGATAAACTATAATAAGAACTGGGCTGATTATGAGAACTGGAACAACAATACCGACTGGGTGAAGGCTGTTACCCAGTTTGCGCAGACCCACGATTATAATCTCAATATCAGTGGTGGTGGCCAGAAGGCGATGTTCCGTATATCTGCAGGCTATAAATACCAGACGGGTACAATCATCAAGCAGTCGTTCAATCAGTTTACCACCCGCATGGCACTCGATTATTTTGTAAGCGACCGCATCCGGTTCTCTACCAACTTTGCCTTCACTTATAATAACAACAATAAGAACTACAGTGATTTGCTGGGTATTGCGCAGCGCATATCTCCTAACATGAGCATCTACCGGCAGAATGCCCTTGGCGAGGATACGAATGAATATTTCATCATGAATCCTATCTCGGGTGTGAGAAATCCATCCAGTGCCGAGCTTGGCGATATTCAGGCACTTGGCAATCCGGTGGCTATTGCTAATCTGGCATGGTCTAGAGACAACAACTATCGTATCCTGCCTAACTTCACCATCAACTATGATTTGCTGGGTAAGGACGAAGACCACACCCGCTTAACCTATCGCGGTGATGTATATCTGGACATCTACGCCCGTTCTACACCAAGCTACCTGCCTGCCGAAATCAACATTTCGAAGGATGGCTATATGGATGGCAACTACAACAGGAGCTATAATATGGAGAGCAACCGTATGGGTTATACCATAACCAACGATCTGACGTTTACGCCTCATTTTCATAGCAAGGACTTCTCGGCAACGATGATGATGCGCTATCAGATGTATATAGGCAAGGGTAACCAGCAGAGTGAACTCGACCGGCGTGTCCCTACCGGCCTCACAGTTCCCACCCTGGGAGCCGACATGCTTGATGGCAGCACAGCTTCGAGCACTTACGAGAGCCGTTCGCAAAGTCTGCTTTACAACGGGCATGTATCCTATAAGGATGGCAGATACAGTTTGGGCGCTTCGCTTCGTGCTGATGGCAACTCCAAGTTTGGCCCTAATCAGAAATGGGCTTATTTCCCTTCAGCGTCAGGCAGGTGGAATATTTCCGATGAGCCGTTCTTCAAGCCTCTGGGCAAGGTGATTTCCATGCTGGCTGTTCGCCCAAGCTGGGGTATTTCGGGTAATGCACCTAGTTCCGAATCCCTGTTCTATGAGATGTATAATACCGCCGACGGATATTATGGCGTGGGATCATCGGCGCAGCAGGCTGCAAGCCTTACTCATCTCAAGTTAGACAATCTGAAATGGGAGAAGACATCCAGTTTCAACCTCGGTTTCAATCTTGGTCTGCTTGGCGACCGCATTGAGGCTACACTGGAGTATTACAAGAAGTGGACCACCGATTTGCTGATGGCCAATGTCAGGGTATCGAGCACTACGGGATATCCAAGTATAGCCTATGACAATGTGGGCGAGATGACCAATGAGGGATGGGAACTGAATGTAAACTTCAACAATATCATCAAGTACAGGAAGTTCTCGGTATCTGCCTATGCAAACGTAAGCCAGAACCGGAACCTGATTACGAAGATGGATGACAAGGTGCTTAATTCCGTCAACTCCGACTGGACGAGTGGAAACGGCATCTACATGCAGCGTGTGCAGCTGAACAACCCTCTGGGTTCCATCTATGGTTACAGATACAAGGGTGTATATGAATATGGCTACAGCTATCTGCTCAATTATCAGAAGAAAAATGGTCTTTCTACGGATGAGTTCCGCTCATGGCTGAATGATTTCATAGCAGCCGGACATACCATTCCTGTGGCTACCGATAAGAACGGCCAGGTGCTGATGCGGGCCAATGGCACACCGAAGCCTGTGGTTTATGATTATTCAGGCAAGAATTATCAGTTCCAGGGTGGCGATGCCATTTATGAGGATGTGAACCGTGATGGGCAGATCAACCAGCTGGATGTGGTTTATCTGGGTAATTCTCTGCCAAAGATTCAGGGCGGATTCGGTTTTACGTTCAAGCTGTCAAGCTTCACGCTCCGCACATCCTTCAACTACCGTTTTGGGTGCAAGGTTGTGAACACGGCCCGAATGAATCTGGAAAACATGTACACCACCTATAACCAGTGTGCTTCCGTTAACTGGAGATGGCGCAAGGATGGAGACCAGACCTATATTCCGCGTGCGCTTTATGGCAACGAAACCGCTTACAACTGGCTGGGTTCCGACCGCTATGTAGAGGATGGCTCCTTTGTAAGATTCCAGTATCTGCAGCTTACCTGGGATGCACCGAGAAAGATGATCAGCTCCATGGGGCTTCATGCTCTCAAGGTTTATCTATCGGCAAATAACCTCTATTGCTGGACCAAGTATAGCGGAGCCGACCCGGAACATTCGGCATCTGGCTGGGGCTATGCCGTGGATAATGCCAAGACACCAAGGGCAAAGTCGTTTACGCTGGGCTTGAACCTGACGCTGTAACATATCTCTTGCCAACAGTTTACGGATATACAGTAAAGTAGAACTGTAATACAAGAAAGTATGAAGTGTAATACCAAAAAGTATGAACTGTAATTATTGAAATAATGAAGAAGAATATTTTTATCAGTATATTTCTGGCTAGCCTCGTGCCGGCTACCTTCTCTTCCTGCCTTGACACAACGGTACTTCCGGTGGACCGTACCATCGGCGATGAGTTCTGGCAGAGCAGAAGCGATGTGCAGAGCATGGTAGCCGGAGCTTATCAGGCCATGGCTAGCGAAGCCGTCGTAGAGCGCTGTATAGTTTGGGGAGATGTGCGTTCTGATGAGGTTACCCATCTTTCCGAGGGTACCGATGCCAAGGAAACAGCCATCCGTGAAATCCGTCTGGGTAACATGACGAGCAACAACGTATATGCCGACTGGACTCAGTTTTATCAGGTTATCAACCGTTGCAACCTGGTATTGGAAAAGGCTCCCAATGTGCTTAAAATAGACCCTGGCTATACCCAGTCGCAGCTGGCCACCGACCAGAGCCAGATGCTGGCATTGCGTTCGCTCTGCTATTTCTATTTGCTGCGTGCCTTCAGAGATGTGCCTGTTACTTCTGGTGCCTACATGAACAGTAGCCAGGACATGGAGAATCCACAGCAGGCACCAGCAGTGGTTCTGGAGCGTATCATCTCCGATTTGAACACGGCTGCCGGGCATCCCCTTTCAGCATCGGGCTTCAGCGACTGGCGCCGTTATGGCTATATCAACCGCACCGGCATACAGGCCATCCTGGCAGATGTATATCTCTGGCGTGCATCCATGACACACGATGCTGCGGATTACCAGAGATGCGTAGATGCCTGCGAGCAGGTTATCAGCTCAAAGATGAAGGAAAAAGATGTGAATACCTACGATGAGCTTCTGATAAGCGGGCGCGAGGCTTACAGCCGGATATTTGTAGATCAGAACTCAGACGAGAGCATCTTCGAACTGCAGCTCGACGGCTCAAACATAGCCAATGTGGGACTGAGAAACATGTACTATTACGGGGGCGGAACGCTGGTGAACGGATTGCTGAAAGGTACTAAGATTTTCAGAAGCGATGTGTTTGCCGATGATGCAAAGAATTTCGACTACCGGTATTATGAGAGCGTGGTTAACCTGTCTGATGCCAATGCCACAGAATTTGCCATTCTCAAGATGACAGACAATGAACGTACAACCAACGGACGCCGCCAGCTGCTCACAGAACGTCCTGCCCGAAGTGCCGACAGGTTTGCACAAAACTGGATTGTATATCGTCTTACAGATGTAATGCTCATGGAGGCGGAGGCGTTGGTACAGTTGGGAAAACTGAATGAAGCATTCCAACTGGTCAATGCGGTGCATAAGCGCAGCCTTACGGATGTTTCAAAGAATACCCTGGCGGCAGCCAATTATCCAACGGCCAGCGACATGGAAAAGCTGGTGCTTGATGAGCGCCAGCGTGAGCTCTGCTTTGAAGGTAAGCGATGGTTCGACCTCATGCGATACAACTATCGCCACATGGATCTTGACGACATAGCCAACCCTGCCAGCATCCTGGCCGATTGCAGCTATGTTTCTACCGGATTAGACGTTTACTGGCCATCGGCCATCTCTCAGGAAATGAGAAGCTTAGTGGAAAGGGGCTATACCGAAGGTGGAACTGCCATCTTGTCGAAGATAGGGCATGAGCCATATCTCTATTTCCCGGTTCTCAAGAGTGAGTTGAATGTAAACTATGCCCTGAGGCAGAATCCTGTATATCTGGAGGCTGATGTATATGAAAAGAATTAAAGATAGAATTAAAGGCAAAAGTTATGAAATTGAAATATATCATGTCGGCAGTTGTTGCGGTTTTCATGCTGTCGGCTTGCAGCACAGAACCCGACGAGGCTAATTTTTATACTTTTACAGGGCAGACCGTGGGTGGATTTATCGAAGAGAATGCCCAGCAATTTAGTAGCTTCCACTACATCCTGCAGCATGCGCAGATAGACCAGCTGCTTGATTCCTATGGTGAATATACCTGCTTCCTGCCCGATAACCAGGCTGTGGAAAGCTATATAGACAGTCTTTATGATGACAGTAAAAACGTATCTCTTCCTCATAATGGAATGACCAGCCGTGGGCTTGAAGGTCTCACAGATTCGCTTTGCCAGGACATAGCCAAGTTTCATATCGTAGAGAAGCAGGTTAAGGTAGCCGACTTTGAGGCCAGTGGAACTATTCTCAATACGATGCTGGGCCGTCTGCTTTCTGTTACGATAGCCGATGGCAAGTATTTGCTCAACGAGAAATCCACCATTGTGGGCGACGAGCAGTTGATGAGCAATGGCGTGATACATCTTGTCAGTAGGGTGGTAACCCGAAGCAATCGTCTGGTAGCCACAGAATTGGCAGAGGACGAAAGATATTCCATCTTCAGCGAGGCCTTGGCACTTACGGGTCTTTCAGATTCCCTCACGGGCATCAAGAAGGATATAACCCTGTCTTCAACTCCATCTGCCGAAACTTATTATATTCCTCAGAACGAGTGCAAGGTGGGTTTCACCCTTTTTGCAGAGAGCAATGATGTGCTGGCAGAGAAAGCCAACATCCATAGCCTGGCCGACCTGATAGAGAAATGCAAGGAATGGTATGGCAAGGCAGCCCAGGGAGTGAAGCGTACGGAAGAGGCAGGCTGGTATGATTACTATCGCAACAGCGGGATGGAGGTAAGTACCGGTTCAGACTATACCTCTCCTCTCAATGTGCTGAACATGTTTGTGCGCTATCATATCCTGAAAGCTTCTCTCGACCCAATCTCTCTGGCTCTGGACGACAGCTACAATCCCAACAACGGATATAGCGGAGATGCTTACGACTATTATGAAACGATGCTGCCCAAAACGCTTCTCAAGACCTGGAAGGTAAAAAGCGAAGGCGGCAAGGTGTATATCAACCGCTATGTGCTCAACAACACCCTGACCGACAAGCTTCCTTCCTACGAGTCGATGGGTTCGGGAACCATGCATCCGCTGGTATATGCCGGTGCCGAAATAGACGTTGACAACAAGAAGCAGCCACTCAACGGTTACATTTATCCTATAAAAGACATCCTGCTCTATAATGCTCAGGTGCCTATGGGGGTATTGAACGAACGCATGAGAATAGACGTGCTCTCCATGCTTCCAGAGATTATGAACAATAATTTCCGCTCGATGCATACCAATGATCTCAAGCCGCTCAATGGCAATGTGGATGCCTGGCGTGTTCGCTTCCCTGTTAATTTCTTCGACAATGTGGTGGTGTACAACGGCAACAAGACCAAGATCGACATGAATGTACGTTCGTCGGGTAATTCGTATGCACTCTACAAGGGCGACTCTTTCCAGGGTATGGGTGTGTATGATTTTGCCATCAAGCTGCCTGCGGTGCCTGATGGCATGTATGAGATTCGCATTGCCACCACCAACTTCGGTGCTGCCAGCGGTTCTATGCTGCAGTTCTATCTGGGCACTTCGCCCGATGTGAAGTGCATGCAGGCCATCGACTTGCCTGTGGATATGAGAATGGATCCATATAAGGTGGGCGATGACCGCATCGTTTCGCTGGGATACGTGCCGCTTGACGATGAAACCGGATATCCGGAAGCCTATGAGGATAGAGGCGAGGCGAGCGACAAGGTTATGCACAATCATGGCTACATGCGTGAAGGTCTGAGCATCGTAAAGGAGAGCAACAAGAGCTTTGTAAGCCGATATACGGCCTATCAGTTCCGCCGCATCGTGAAGAAGGACAACCTGAAGCAGCGCGACTATTGGCTGCGCGTGAAATCTGTTCTTCCTAACGAGAGCAGCCGCAAGTTCCAGCTCGACTACATTGAGTTCTGTCCTATATCGGTTTATGATAACGGAACCTATGTGGAGGACATTTACTAAATGGTTATGATGAACGATATGAATCAATAAAAGATATGACAATGAAAAAGATATTATACATGGTTTGCTTTTTGCTGACTTTGGCAAGCTGCTCCGAGAAGGACGACTGGAATACTCCTTCTTCACTCATAAACAAGTCGGCAAGCCAAACTCTCTGGCAGAACATGGAAGAGCAGGGCAACCTGAGCCAGTTTATGGAGCTGGCAAAGCGGGTGGGGTATGACAAGGAATTGCAGAACTCCCGGTACCTCACCGTCTGGGCACCATCCGACGGCTCGTTTAACTTCGATTCCCTGAATCATGTGTCGGATGATCTTTTGCTCCAGCGTTTTGTCAAGAATCACATTGCCAACTACGATTATCGTGCCACTTCCGGCATGCGGCAGCGGGTTCGTACCCTCAACGAGAAGTCGTATTGGATGGAAGCTGATGAGCAGGGACAGCCGGTTTTCGACGGCATACCTGTGAGCCTGTCCAATGTGGCAGCCAGAAACGGCAGACTGCACGTGCTGGCTGGCCAGGCTCCTTATTATAACCTTGCATACCACCAGATATTCGATTGGGCCGATGAAGCTCCCATGTTTGCTCAATATGTGCGAAAATTTGAGCACCGCAAGTTGGATGTGTCGAAAAGCATAGAAGGACCGGTGGATGAAAATGGCAATCAGACCTATATCGATAGCGTGATGTTTGTTACCAACGACCTGGCTTACAAGATGGACCGTGTGGATGGCAAGGCCCGTACCAACCTGCTCAGGGCTGCCATAGCCGACGAGGACAGTTCGTACACAATGCTTGTGCCCACAGATGCTGCCTACCAGAAGTACCTGGAGCGCATTGCACCTTATTTTCATTATGCCGACGCTACCCAGTATTACGAAATTCCTGCTTCAGGCGACCTGGCTGATACCGTGAAAGTTTGCCGCAAGCAGGTGGTATATAGCAAGGGTGACTTGTTGTCGGATTCCGTTTCCCGCCTGAATGTGGTGAGCGACCTGTTCTTCTCGAACACCGACAGCTACAACAGCTCCTTGGCCAACGATACGCTTCGCAGTACTTACGGCAGAAAACTGCCTTCTGCCGGACTGCTTTCAGCGGTAGTCAAGCAGCAGCAGTTGAGCAACGGAAAGGCCTATCTCATCAGCGAGATACCTTATCAGCCCGGAAATTCGGTATGTCCTGACATTCATGTGCCTATCACTTCAGAAGTCTTTCGCCCACGTGTAAACAATGTGAACCAAATATCAGTGGTGAAGGTGGGTGATGGAGAACAGAACCTGGACAAGGGGGACAGGATTCAAAACTATCTGTCGTTATCGGTATCGAAGGTGGCCAAGCCAGAGGTGTTCTTTTATGTGCCTCACGTCATGTCTGCCACCTATGATGTTTACATAGTTCTGGTTCCTTCTGACGTATTGAATGAGAATAAGGATGTGAAGAGCCTGCCGCAGCAGGTCCGACTCTTTGCCACTTACGCAGATGCCAGCGGCAGTGTGGGTAAGGCAACCTGCTCTACTGCATCTCCAACAGAGATAATAGGTACCGTTACCAGCAATCCTGCCAGAATCGATACCCTGAAGGTAGGTCAGATAACCTTCCCCGTGGCCTATGAGGGATTGGGATGCTATCCTGTTATTTCAGTAAAGAGTATGCAGCATAATGCTTCTGGTAAGTACGACAACAACCTTCGCATTGCTGATATCATTCTCAAGCAAGTAGAATAAAGTAAAAAATTGATTATCGTATGAAAAAAGAAAATATATTCATCTTTCTGTTTTCTGCAACTCTGGCTTCAGCCCATGCCAGTCTGCCATCGGGCTTGGATGCCCATGTGCAGAAGGTAGAAGTAATGCAGGATGATAAAGATTTGGTAGCTGTCAGTGGTATGGTGTATGATGAAGCAACCCGACAGCCTCTGGCAGGTGTACAGATACGCACCTTGCAAAGTAACCGTTATGCAGCCATGACTGGTACTGATGGAAAGTTCAGCATTCGGGTTCCCCGCTCTTCGGCGGTTCTGTATGTCTCTGCGCCTCAATATCAGCCCCAGCAGGTTGCCATTGGCATGTGTTCGGAAATTTACATGCTGAGTGATGCCTTCCAGCCTCTGTATAGCGAGGGTACGGAGTTGGCTTCCAGCCGCATGGCCAGTCCTTCTTATGGTATGGCAACTACGGCAGATGACCCCATCTGCGGCATTCTGGGGGGTGATGTAAGGGGCATCGTGCGTTCGGGTGCTCCTGCTGCGGGTGCCAACTTCTTTGTAAGGGGACTTAATTCTCTCAATGCCAATGCGCAGCCGCTCATCATCGTAGATGGCGTAGAGCTTGACATGCAGCATGGGCGTTCGTCGCTTCACCAGGGCAGCGTGCTCAATATGCTTTCTTCCATTATGCCGTCGGACATCGAGAAGATTACCGTTCTCAAGAATGGTACTGCCCTCTATGGTGCACGTGGTGCCAATGGGGTTATTGTGATTACCACAAAGCGCAGCCACTCTATGGCTACACGTATTGATGTGGATGTGGCTACAGGACTGGTTCTCAAGCCTTCCCTGCCTACCATGATGGATGCTTCTCAATATAGAATCTATGCCACCCAGCTGGCTGGAACGATAGAGGGTGTGAAGCAGCAGACGCTAAACTTGCCATTCCTTAACGATGATCCTTCAAACTATTATTATCATACCTATCATAATGATACCGATTGGAAGAAGCAGGTATATCGCAATGCGCTGAGCCAGAACTACAGCGTGAATGTGCAGGGTGGCGATGATGTGGGCATGTACAACCTTTCTTTGGGATATACTGATGCCGCCAGTACAGCAAAAAAGAATGATTTCGGACGTATGAACGTGCGTTTCAATACAGATATCAATATTGTCAAGAATCTGGATGCGCTGTTCAATCTTTCGATAGCCAAGACCACCCAGAATCTTTTCGACGATGGCTTCGGAAGCAACCTGGCTTCTTCTGCCATCACCTCGCCAACGGTTCTGGGATTGATAAAGAGTCCGTTGCTCTATCCTTATCAGTACAATAATTACCTGGGTGGATTCAGCAATCTGCTGAGTCCTGCCGATGATCTTTTTTCTGGCATAGCCGGGAACACTTCATTGGCGAATCCGGTGGCTATTCTTGAGCAGGCTGAGGGTACTAACAAGAACTATCTGGAGAATACTTTCTTTCAGGCCAGTTTGCAGCCTGTTGTTACCCTGTCGGGGGATTGGAAACTGTCAGAGCTGTTCAGTTATTCGCTCAATCGCAATACGCAGCGATATACCCGCCCATCCACGGGCGTGCCATCGTTTGATGTATCAGAGTTAGGTAAGGTATATAACAAGTTTGCCACTGCGAGCTCTAAGGAGAATCATATCTACAGCAACACGGCTCTGTCATACAGCCATCTCTTTGGCGCCCATTCATTGGCAGGAAAGGTAGGATTCTCTTACAATGTATTCAATTATGATTCTGATGTGCTGAGCTCTGATTTCACGAGTGCCCAGGATGACAAGAATCCTCATATATCAGCCTCTGCCGACAATTACAACCAGCAGGATGGTGCCAACGAACAGTGGAAGCAGATGCAGTGGTATGGCAATGTGGATTACAGCTACAGGAACACCTACTATCTTTCGCTGGCATTGCTGGGTGAGGCAAACAGCCGTTTTGGCAGCCACTGCGACGGCTTGTCGCTGATGGGAGTAAAGTGGGCTTTGTTTCCCAGCGTGCAGCTTGGATGGGTGATGAGTGCTGAACCATGGTTCCCCAAGACACCCGTGGTGAACTATCTGAAACTCACAGCCGGTTATGACCTTAGCGGCAATGATGATATTTCCAACTATGCAGCCATGACGGTACACACCATGGTGAAGTTCAACCATGTGGCAAATGGTCTCCAGATGACCAACATCGGCAATGAGGACATCAAGTGGGAAACTACTCGCAAGTGGAATGTAGGTTTGCAGGCGCGAATGCTGCATAATCGCCTGGCTCTTTCGCTGGATTACTATGTTCATAAGACTGATGACCTGCTGACACTGAGCAATTTCCCTACTCCGGTTCTAGGCATAAACAAGTACTGGACCAATGGCGGCAAGTTGGAGAACAAGGGTTTTGAATTGTCGGTGAGTGGCATTCCGGTGGTTACCAGGGATTGGCGCCTTGAGGTGGGTGTTTCTGCCGGTCATTACAAGAATAAGCTGCTATCTCTGGTTGATGGTGATTATACTACTTCCATTTATGGCGAAGATAACATACTTACCCGCGTAGGTAGTCCTCTGGGCTTATTCTATGGCTACAAGACCGAAGGCATCTTTACTTCAGATGCAGAGGCTAAGGCAGCCAACCTTTACTTTGCAGATGATACCGGAGCGAAGCATTATTTCCAGGGTGGTGATGTTCACTTTGCCGATATTCATCAGGATGGAGTTATCGATGCGAAGGATAAGACGGTTATCGGCGACCCTAATCCAGATATCTATGGTAATATCCATCTGTCTCTGGGCTGGAAGAATGTGAGCCTGAGTGCCGCCTTCAATTATTCGTTGGGTAACGACATCTACAATTACCAGCGTTCCATTCTCAATTCTGGTGCCACATTCTACAACCAGCAGGTGGCGGTAACCAACGCCTGGCAGGTGGATGGGCAGACAACCAGCATGCCTCGCATCGCCTATGGTGACCCCATGGGAAACAATCGCTTTTCCGACCGCTGGATAGAGGATGGCAGTTATCTGAGGCTCAAGACGCTCCGCCTGTCTTATCGCATTCCGGTAAATACTTCCTGGCTCCAGGGACTTACCGTCTGGGCAGAGGCAGCCAATCTTTTCACGGTAACGAAATATACGGGTGCCGACCCAGAGGTGAGCTGCACTTCGGCAGTCTTGGGGCAAGGCATCGATGTAGGCAACATAGCTCAGGGAAAAGCTGTAAATTTTGGTTTAAGAATTAATTTGTAAATGTATGAAAAAGTTTGTATATATGGCATTGGCATTTGCCATGCTGCTGTCTTCGTGCGAGGATATGATTAGCGTGGATTCCGACCGTGCACTCCATTTGCCCGAAATCAACCAGAAGTCGGATTCCCTGTTCTATGCATGGGGAATCATGCAGGCCATGCAGCAGGCGGCCGACATGTATGTGTTGCAGAATGAGATGCGTGGCGACCTGGTGAAAACCACCCCGGCATCTCATGTTGATCTGCGTAGCCTTGCCGATTATTCGGCAACTGCTGCAAACAGCTATGATTCTGTATATGTGTATTATAAGGTAATCAACAACTGCAATTATTATCTGGCACATCGTGATACCACATTGTATAATGGTTCTTATCACGTAACGCAACAGGAGTATGCAGCGGTGCTTGCCTTCCGTGCCTGGGCCTATCTGCAGGCTGCCAGAACTTATGGCAAGGTGCGCTTCTATACAGAGCCAAAGACTAACATTGGCTCTGCACTCAACGACCAGTCGCCCATGCTGGGCATGGCCGACATAGTTCGGAATCTGGCTCCGCAGCTGGAGCAATATACGGGTACCGCTGTTCCCAGCTATGCCAACATAGATGCTGGCCTTACCAATCAGGGAAAGCCTAAGACCATCATATCCAGTCAGCTGTATATCCCCGTGGATGTAATACTTGGCGAGATGTATCTTGAAACAGGTGAATGGCAGAAGGCTGCAGAGCACTATGCCAAGTATCTGGTGGCTAACGACATGAACTCTTCTCTGGCTACAAGTAGATTTGCCTGTCAGGGTGACGTATATCGAAAACCGGCAGATTATGTTCGTCCTTCCGATTTGCTGCAGGATGAAGATGAAAGCAGCATGACCGGGGTAAACTGGAAAGATGTAGTGTATTCCAAAGACGAGATCATTACCTATATTCCTATGGCTGTAAACAGGTTGAACGGTAAAACCACACAGCTTCCGCGACTGTTCGGTTATAATTATTATGCCACAGCCGACCAGGCAGGCCAGGCATGGCTGGAGCCGCAGATAGAGCCTTCGGAGGAGTATAACAACCTGGCAGATTCCGCCCATTATTACTATTATAATAAGGTGTCAGGAAAATATGGTGAGACGCAGGCTGGCGATATGCGCCGCAATGCCCGCATGACCAGTCATACGGATGTTTCTGCCAATGAACAGATGTTTTATCCATCTCTTTATGTGGGCAGCAATGATATCATCTTGTACCGCAAGTCAACAGTATGGCTTCATCTGGCAGAAGCCTTAAACCGTATGGGCTATCCTGATGCTGCGTTTATGATTCTTAAGGATGGCGTAAATGCCAGGGGTTTTGCTCCCGGCACTTTGGATGGCTACTCTTATTTAGGCCGAGATGCCAAGGAGTTCCTCACCTCCCCATCCATGCGATTGGTGAATGCCGCCAAGACCATCAGCAGCAAGACGGGCAATGATACCATCGTCTATAGTTCCATGTTCAGCAATCCTAATTATGGCATTCATGCACATGGATGTGCCGATGAGCACGGACTGGCCTCTTCCAAGTCGCTATATACCTATGATAGGGTAATGGCACGCAAGCTGGCAGAACTGGCGGCTAAGTTCCAGATTCAGGCGGCTTCGGACGCATCTGGTGGCGAATACTCACTGAAGGATTCTATTAACGCCATGGAAGATATTCTCTGTGATGAGTATGCCATGGAATTTGCCTTCGAGGGTACACGTGCCGGCGATCTGTTGCGAATGGCCCGCCATAAAAACGAATCGGGTATCTACGGAGGCGGCTTCGGATCTCGATGGTTGGCCTACAAGTTCCGGAATCGTCAGTTGGCTAAGGATTTGGCAGATGAGTCTAGCTGGTACCTGCCTTTCGAATAAGTGAACACTCAGAATTTTAACATAAACAAAACTATATCAGATGAAACATCAAATATTATTGTCAGCAGCTGTTATGTGGGCTGCGATTCCTGCAGCCGTTCAGGCACAGCAGATGAACCTGCAGCCATCGGCACAGCGCAGTGCCTCTACTTTCCAGCTTGGTACCTCGGTGGCACCGGATGGAAGTTCGGTTACCTGCGATTCCAAAAGCCTGCTTCTCAATGGAACGCCGTGGCTTCCGGTGATGGGAGAGTTTCATTTCTCCAGAGTGCCACGCCAGGACTGGCATCGCGAACTGTTGAAAATGAAGGCTGGCGGAGTAAATGTGGTTGCTACTTATATCTTCTGGATTCACCATGAGGAAGAGGAGGGTATCTACGACTGGAGTGGGCAGCGCGATCTTCATGCCTTTGTGGAAGAATGTAAAAAGGTAGATTTGCCGGTAGTACTGCGTGTGGGACCTTTCTGTCATGGCGAGGTTCGAAATGGCGGTTTCCCCGACTGGGTTATCAAGAGCGGATGCAGAATGCGCTCAACCGACCAGGCTTACCTGAACAAGGTGGCCCACTGGTTTAACCAGATATTTGCCCAGGTTAATGGGCTGCAGTGGAAGGATGGCGGCCCTATCGTCGGCATCCAGGTAGAAAATGAATGCCGTGGACCTTGGCCTTACATGATGGCATTGAAGGGATTGCTCGACAAGACTGGTTTCGATGCTCCAATCTATACGCGCACGGGATGGCCTCAGATGCAGGGAAAGGTGACCTTTGGACAGTTATTGCCTCTTTATGGTGACTATGCCGACGGTTTTTGGGACCGCTCCCTGAAAGACATGCCGGGCGACTATCCGGGAGGATTCACATTCCGTGCCTCCCGACTCTCTACGGTAATAGCCAATGAGCAGTTGGGTGAGCAGAGCACTGCCATGTCAAAGTCTGATCTGGCATATCCTTATTTCACTTGCGAGTTGGGTGGTGGCATGATGACGAGCTATTCCCGCCGCATCAATATTTTCCCTCAGGATGCTCTTGCCCTGGCGGTATGCAAGGTGGGCAGCGGCAGCAATTTGCCGGGCTACTATATGTATCATGGTGGAACCAATCCCGACGGAAAGCACATGAGGCTCAATGAAGACCAGTCGAGCCTGCTGGTAAATTACAATGAGTTGCCGGTGAAGACCTACGATTTCCAGGCTCCTCTGGGCGAGATGGGACAACCTGGTGGCAGCTATGCGCCATTGCGTAGGTTTCATCAGCTGTTGGCAGATTTTGGTGATAAGATGAGCGGTATGGATGCACAGTTTCCGGCCCAGAAGGATGGGTTGCGATGGAGTGTAAGGTCAGACGGCAAGTCGGGCTTCATCTTTGTCAACAACTATGAGCGATTGAAGAAGCTGGGCGATAAGCAGAATGTAAGCTTCTCGCTGACCAAGACCGACGGAAGCAAGGTGAAGTTTCCTAAGCTGAAGGTTCTTGACGGCGAATCGTTCGTGATGCCGTTTGGCCTGCAGGTGGGAGAGGCTGTTGTGGATTATGCCACAGCGCAGCCTTTCTGTATTCTTCGGGGCGAGAAACCTACTCTGGTGTTGTCTGCCATCAGGGGTATCAAGCCGGTGGTGAAGTTTGCCAAAGGGCAGAAGACAATCAGCGTGCGTATTCTTTCGGCAGAAGAATCATTGATGGCTCAGAAGATAGACTTGGGCAACCGTGATACACTCATCGTTTCGCCGGATATAGTTTATCGTGATGGTGAAAAGCTGATTCATGAGCAGTGGAAGGAAGGAGAGGCGATAGGCTTCTCGCTGGTCAAGGCGCAAGATGCCAAGCGTGAATTGAAAAATGGAGAAAGGGGAGTGCCGCTACAGCCTTCTGACCAGGACTTCGAGGCAGCCTCTGTATGGAAATTGACTATTCCTGAGAATATGAATGCAGATGGCTTATCACACCATGAAGATGCCTTTGTGCGTATCAGCTATGAGGGGGATGTGGCTCGTGTATATGCCGACGGCAAGCTGATAGAGGATAATTTCTGGAATGGCAAGCCTATGTATGTAAGATTGTCGGAACTTCGCGGGCACAAGGTGGAACTGCGCATCTTGCCTTTCCACAAGGATTATCCGGTTTATCTGCAGCCTGCCCAGCGGGAACTCCTGCAGAAGCGTGGAGGCAGTTTGCTGAAGGTGAATGATATCACGATAGTAAGAAGAATCACTGATGGTATTTAAATGCAATGGAAATGAAGAATTTAATTGGTAAAAGCATTTTTGCTTCTCTGCTGCTGGCTGCATCTTGCATGCCGGCAGCAGCAAAAGATGTTTATCTGTTCTCTTATTTTGTAGGGCAGTATGATGGCTTGCACCTGGCTTACAGCTATGATGGCAAGCAATGGACAGCCCTTAACGGCAACAAGTCGTTTTTAAGACCTGAGGTGGGCAAAGACCGGCTGATGCGCGATCCGAGCATCGTGCAGGGACCGGATGGCGTGTTCCACATGGTTTGGACTTCAAGCTGGTACGACCGCATCATAGGTTATGCCTCTTCCAGAGACCTGATTCACTGGAGTGAGCAGAAGGCAATACCCGTAATGATGGACGAACCCACTGCAGAGAACTGCTGGGCTCCCGAGCTGTTCTACGATGAACCTTCGCACACCTATTATATATTCTGGGCAACAACCATTCCTGGCCGTCATACTCCCGTGGCATCAACTGAGGAGGAAAAACGCTGGAATCACCGTATCTATTATACGACCACCCAAGACTTCCAGACCTTTTCGAAGACTGCGCTGTTCTTTAACCCCGATTTCAACGTCATAGATGCCGCAATAGTCAGGAATCCCAAGAAAAAGAAGCAGCTGATGATGGTAGTCAAGAACGAGAATTCCCTGCCTGCCGAGAAGAACCTGCGCGTTACTTTTTCCAGGAATATCAGAAAGGGTTTCTCTACCCATGTCTCCCCGTCTATCACGAGCAAGGATTTCTGGGTAGAAGGACCGGCACCTCTTTATGTGGGTGATTCTCTCTACGTCTATTACGACATGTATCAGAAAGGACGCTTTGGTGCAGTGATGAGTACCGACAACGGTAAGAACTGGAAGGATGTTTCCGGCGAAATCCGTTTCCCTAGAGGTGCTCGCCATGGCACAGCATTTAAGGTTGACGAGAAATATCTCAAGGCTCTTCTGGAGCATGAGCAGAAATAATTAGCATAGTTTGTGTAGTTGTGTTTGTGGCAAATCATGTTGTATATTACCTGTTTTATGGTATATGCAACAGATTTGCCCCTTTCATGAAACCAATTTTTAGCCGGTTGCAACAAATTTGATATATCTTTGCGGCTGGAAATAACAATTAACAATCCTAGATTATGAACAAGAAATCTATGCAAATCCGCAGCCGATGCCTTATGCTCTTAGCTGCATCGGCATTGCTCCTTCCTGCGCAGGCTCAGCGTAAGATGGATAAGTTAGATAGAGGACTGGTAGCAGTTCCTGCCAATTCCAATGGTGGAACTGGCAGTGGAAACTTTGTGAGCTGGCGTATCTTCGGCGAAGAGTATTATGATGTAACATATAATCTTTATTGCGATGGCACCTGCATAGCCAGAGGTTTGCGTGTAAGCAACTTTTCGCATGCAGATGGAACTGCGGCAAGCCGTTATCAGGTGGCCGCCGTAGTAAAAGGTGTGGAACAGGAAAAAAGTTCTGAAGTAGCAAGATGGACAGATGGCTGCCTGGAGGTTCCGATGCAGCCGGCATCCGACCGTGACGGCATCGATGTATCAGACTCCTATGCTCTGAATGATGTATCTCTAGGTGATGTGAACGGAGATGGAGTGGCAGAATTGATAGTGAAGAGAAACTATACAGGAAACATTCTAGATGCTGCCAACAAGACCCGATTCAACCGCTATGAGTGTTATGATATAAAAGGTAAAAGATTGTGGTGGATAGATTTGGGACCGAACCTGATGGCGGGTCCTGATGAACAGTGGGATCTGATTAGTTTTGACTGGGATGAGGATGGAAAGGCAGAGTGCATCATGCGAGGTGCCGACAATATGATTATCCATACCTCTACCGGTCGTGCCATCAAGATTGGTAACATGGATTACATTGCTCCGAGAACAGAATATACACGCGATGGAGCAGAGTATCTTCTGTACCTTAACGGAGAGACAGGTGAACCATATGGTTGGGACAAGTCGTCAGACGCATTCTCGCCGATGGTTTATCCTCTCCCTCGTTTCGAGAATGGAGAGACCGATTATGCTGCCGCATGGGGAGCTAATGATACGGGCCACAGATCTTGCAAGCATTACTTTGGTGCACCTTATCTGGACGGACGCCATCCCAGCATCTTCCTGGGCCGTGGCTGCTATACCCGCCACAAGATGTGTGCCCTGGATGTGAATCCTGAAAACCATCAGTTAACCCAGCGATGGCGCTGGAATGATCTGGGTGGTGCATGGTTTGGCAATGGATATCATAATTTTGCCATTGCCGATGTAGATATGGACGGAAGAGACGAAATCGTCTTTGGACAGATGGTGATAGATGATAACGGCAAGGGACTTTGTACCACAGGATTGGGACATGGTGATTCGCAGCATTGTGCTGATTTCGACCCTTACCGAAAGGGATTGGAACAGTTTGCCTGCAACGAAACCCATCCTGCCTGTACCTATTATAATGCTACTACAGGCAAGATTTATTATCGCCTGCAGACTTCTGGCGATGACGGACGTGCCCTTTGTGGCAATTTCACCAACGACTATCCTGGCTCGGTGGGCAGATCCACCCAGTCGGGCATCATCTCTTGTACCAAGGATAAGCCTACACCGCTTGTTGATGGTGGTATCCAGGACGGAATGTACTGGAGCCATCTTAACCAGCGCATTTACTGGGACGGTGACTTGCTCGACGAGGTGATGGATTCTCCTGGTGCCAGCGGTAAAAGCGCAGCTATCTATAAAGCTTTCGGTGGCAGAATTCTCACACTTGCCGGAGTTACCAACAATTCTTCCAAGAACAATCCTTCTGCCTTGGGTGATATTTTCGGCGATTGGCGTGATGAACTCGTACTGCGAAAGTGGGACAACAAGAGCCTGCTCATTTACACAACAGCCATACCTACCGAACACCGTATTTATACGCTATGGCATGACCATCAATATCGCAATGCAATGGTATGGCAGTGCGTGGGGTATAACCAGACTCCTCACAAGAGCTATTTCCTGGGCGAGATGGAGGGCATTACCGTGCCTCCACCTCCTTTGACTACCGTGGGACGTGTGGAGATTGCAAATGGAGGTACCATCGGAAATGCACATAAAGACAAGCATGTCTTGGTCTGCGAAACCAATGATACCCAAATCAATGTTTCTGGTCAGGCTGCTCCGGATATCGCTACATTCAATGTTCCATCATGGGTTCAGGGAAAGAACAGCGACGTGATTAATGGTGAAGCCGATTCCGACAAGAAATACTATGTATGCGATGTGAAGGGCGGTGCGTTCTCCGGACCGATGCGACTGGTAAAGCAGGGTGATGGTATTCTTAACTTGCCGGCTGTGGAGGAAAACTATACCGGACCTACAGATATTTGGGCTGGTACGCTCAACTTCGATGGAAAAATGTTGAACTCTCCTGTATGGCTCAACCGTTTTGCTGCCTTGAATTCCAATGGTGGACAGTTCCGCAGTATCAAGATGGACTATGCTTCCATACTCCGTCCGGGTGCTGAGGGTGCAGGAACCATCCAGACAGATTCATTGAAGTTAGGGTTCGGCTCACGTGTCGTCTTCGATATATATAATAAGGTGGATGGTTCGGCTGAATGTGACAAGGTTTCTGCGAAATTATTGTCTATAGAGAACAGGCAGCAGGGCAATTGGGTTGACTATGGACCTGAGTATCTTACACCTGTAGTTCAGATAAATGCTCATGGTGAGATGGAAGAAGGAAAGTATCTCCTGTTTGATGGCTTGCAGAAGGTAGAGGGTAAACTATCCGACCTGGTGATAGAAGGTGTGGATAACACCTTCAAGGTGCAGCTTGAGCAGGAAGATGATAAAGTATATCTCGTTCTCAGCAAGATGCGTGCTGCTGCCGATGTCTTCTGGAATGGAAACGTGAGTGATAAATGGGAGTTGGGCGGAGAGAATAATTTTACTCTGACGCAGAATCCTGCTGATGATGCCGAATGCTTTGTAACGGGTGATGTGGTACGCTTCACTGATGCGGCTGCCAATACTCATGTTACACTGCAGGGTAAGCTGGAGGCAAACTCTGTAATTGTAAATTCTTCAAAGGATTATACATGGAGCGGCATGGGAAGTATTGTGGGAAAAACAAAATTCCTGAAAGCAGGAACCGGCAAGCTTGCCATCCGCACGGATAATACCTTTACCGGTGGTGTGCGTATCTCGGGAGGTACTGTGGTGGCACAGAATCTGAGCAATGCCAACCATGCGTATGGCAGCTTGGGTGCTGTAACTTCCAATGCCGATGATTTCATCATTGAGAATGGTGCTACTCTCAATACTCTGCAGGCAACAACACAAGATTCGCCTATGATGATAATGGGCGAACTCGGTGGTGTCATCGACTGTGCCAGCAGCTTCCAGGTCAATCAGCCTATTCAGGGCACAGTGCTGACCAAGAAAGGTAACGGATGGATGGGAATGAATGTGAACAGCAAACTCTCCCGACTCATCGTGGATGGTGGTGGCATCCAGTGTCTGAATGCCAATAGGGTGGCTGCCACCGTAGAGTTCCATAACGGAACCTATTCCGAGAATACAGGCAGCAATTTTACGATAGAGGTGCCAAAGGGCTATAGCGGAACCTGGAACACAGCCAACCGTTCTGTTTATTCCAACCGTATTCTGGGTGCAGGTACGCTTACCATCTATTGCGAAGAAGAAAAGGGTAACGGATACTTTGCAACCCGTACTCAGCTGGGCATCAACCTGAAAGATTTCGAAGGAACCATCAATGCCACCGGACGGGCTGATGATGCCGGAAAGGCATGGACCTTGAATTCATCCACAGGTATGCCTAAGGGTACTCTTTGTATCGAAGACGGCTTATGCGTGCTGAATACGGGCAAGACCTATGCCATTGGCAAGCTTGCCGGAAAGGGTATGCTCGGAGGATTGGCTAACTTTGGCGGTGGCGGCAGTTCCGGACGTAACATCTGGAAGGTAGGCAATGACGAAGACTGGACTTGGGGCGGCATCGTTACGCATGATGCTCAATTCGTGAAGACTGGTTTGGGGAAAGCCGTAATGTCGGGTGCCAGCAATACCACGGGTGCCGTTACCATCCAGGAAGGTGAAATCAATCTGAAGTCAGGTGCCCGCCTGGGTTCTGGTATCCTGACCATTTATGATGGAGCAGTGCTCTCGGGTATCACTTCTGCATCGGTGCCTCTGGCTAATGCCAAGGTAAACCTGAAGGATGGAGCTACCTTGCAGGTTGGCAATAGTGCCACGGCAGTGTTGGGTTCCATGTCTTTTGGTGGAAAGGATGTTACATTTGAACCAAAGAGCATCCTGCGCTTAGGTATCAACGGAAAGGCTTCCGGTTCCCGTACCGGCGGTACATGTATTCAGAATATAGGAAATCTGGTGATGAATGGTACTGTCCAGCTCTATTATTCGGCAGCAGCTATCTCGAAATTCCAGGTAGGCGACTATATAGAACTTTGGAAGAATGTAGCGAAAGTGAGTGGAACTCCGCTTTTGGAAAATCCTGTCATTGATTCTGCCCATGGACTTTACTGGGATACCAGAGATATTTCGCAAGGTATCTTGAGAGTTACCGACCAGGTTCCTACGGGAATTCTTCTACCTTTTGCTGAGCAGAAAGCGGAAAGTCGCTACTATGATAGCAAGGGTATTTCTCTTCCAGCGCCAAAGAAGGGTATTAACCTCATGAGGAAGAATGGTAAGACTAGTAAGATATTTGTAAAATAATTTATTAAACAACAAAAGTATGAAAAGAACATTTACAATTGCGGCCATGTGCCTGAGTGTGTTCTCTGTCAGTGCACAGCGACTTTATGACTATTCGTCTAAGTTGGTGAACAACAGTTTTGAAGATTTTTCTGCCCAGGGTGGTAAGGAAGTCAAGGGATGTACCAATCCTCCTGCAGGATGGCAGATTTTCAAGGATGGCGTGGAGTGTACATCGGGTAGTGAGATTGGCGTGTCAGAGTGTCGTCCGCACGCTGGAGTCAATGAAAACCGTGATGGAAACAACGTCTTTACATTGTGGAACGCAACTATTCCGCAGTTTGAAATCTCGCAGAAACTGGTGGGTTTGCCAAAGGGTACCTACAAGGTTACGGCAAAGATGGTTTTTGCGCATTCCTGGTTTGTGGATGCTGCCAATTATACCACCAAACTGACGAGCCAGCGTATCTTTGCCAATCAGAACTCTCAGTATTATGGATCAGAGGGTGATTATAACGAGAACACGTTGGCTGCCGGTGAGATTGCTGCTTTCGCAGGAAATGTGGAGGCTGATGGCGATAACGATGCCTTCCAGAATATGGAAGTAACTACCATGGTAACGGATGGAGTACTTACCTTAGGTGCCCGTACCAATGGTATCTGCAAGGATGGTACTACGGGTGATGGTTCTGGAATGGGATGGATGAAGATAGACGATTTCCACTTGTATCTGGTTGTCAATTCCGTAGAGGAAGCCATTGCTGCACTTCAGTCTGAAATCGCCTCAGCACAGACCTTGGAAGGTAGTATCATTACTGGTGGAACCCGTGAGTTGCTGAATCAGGAAATTGCTAAGTCGCAGTCTATGCTGAATAGCAGCAGCGTTGATGATGTTCTCAATCAGCTTACTGCTTTGACCGTTGCTGAGAATGCTGTAAAGAAAAGTGTTCTCCTCTGCGAGCAGCTGGCTGCTGCCTGTGATGGAGTTTACGACTGGTTGGCTGATAATGACAGGTATGTTGAGACAGAAGCAGGAGCGAAATTGTTGGAAATTGCTGACAAGATCAGTACTGACAAGGAAGAGAATTTTTCTGACTATACTGATGAGTCAGCTAAGTCTCTCATTCAGCAGATTGCCGATCTGAAGGTTTTTGCCATGATTCAGGCCGACTGTGTGAATGGTGCCGATATTACCCATTTCGGCAAGAACATGAGCTTCGAGGATCTGTCTGCCCAGGGTGGTGTCAGCTCTACCCGCTGTGTCAATCCGCCTGCAGGCTGGAGTATCTATAAAGATGGTGTGCAGTGTGCTACAGGCAGTGATATCGCTATAGGTAGTTGTTCAATTTCCGCAAATACGCAGGAAGGCGTAGATGGTGGTTTTGCATTCTCTATCTGGAATCCTACCATTCCGCAGTTTGAAATCTCGCAGAAGATAACCAATCTTCCAAACGGCACCTATAAGGTAACGGCAAAGATGATGTATAGTCACTCTTGGTTTGTCAATGCCGGCCAATATACCACCAAGACCACAAGCCAGCGTATTTTTGCCAACAATCATGTGCAGTACTTTGCTTCTGCTTCTGATTACAACGAAAATACCCTTGTGCAGGGAGAAGAGGCAAGCTTTGCCAACAACACAGAGACTGATGGCGACCAGGATGCATTCCAGAACCTGGAAGTTACTACCACCGTAACCGACCATACCCTGACCTTCGGTGCCCGCACCAACGGTATCTGTTCTGATGGCTCTACTGGCGACGGTTCAGGAATGGGCTGGATGAAGCTTGACGATTTCCATATTTATGCGATAGATGTGGAAGATGCTACAACAGGCATCACCGATGTGAAGAATGATGCTGAAAATGCAGATGCAACCATTCGATACTACGACTTGAATGGTATGCAACATCAGCAGTTGAAGCGTGGTGTGAACATTGTAAAGAAGGGTAATCAGGTGATTAAGGTTATCAGATAACGGTTCATTGCTTTGTTTTGTTGCACCTTTGGTGTAAATCCGTTGCTTAAATACGAGGTATTTCTGTTGCATGATAGGCGATATGAGATTTTTTTCGTATTTTTGCAGCGGATTTTTTAATATAACATCATGAACATGAAACGAATTATTACTCTGATTTTCGTGCAACTGGTTTGGGCTTCCCTGGCAGTTGCTGCCCTGGAAGCAGTTCCTGTGAATCTGAATATTTCTCATGGATTGCTCAGCAACCGATGTTGGCAGGTGTCTCGTCTGGATGATCGTACCATGCTGATAGGTTATCCCAATGTGTTTGCTGTCTATGATGGGGCGAGAAGTCATCCCTGCCAATTCGACCCAAGGGAAAGTCTGGGTATTGCCGGCTATGAGGCCAATAGTTTTTCTGATTCATATGGTAGATTGTGGATCAAGAAATACAAGATGTCCTACGTCTATGACCAGCATGCCCGCAGGTTCTTGCACAGAGAAGAGATGCAACGGCTTTTGCCTGTAGTGAATTTGTGCGATTTCTTTCTTGATTCCGATCATAGCATGGTGGTATATACCAAGAACGGATCCCTGGGATTTTATGATTTCAGGCATGCCGTGAGATGGGTTTACAAGACCAAGGTTCCTCCTGTTGGGGCAACGTCAATTGGTGGAAAACGGCTCGTGTTCCTGGCTGATGCTTCTGTTCTTATATTCGAAGGTG
>ERZ1026903.152-NODE-152-length-37069-cov-38.468579_pt1 | contig 37069 bp, 27 predicted proteins | sample MGYA00380180_ERZ1026903 | MGnify/ENA primary metagenome ERZ1026903 (study PRJEB33269, sample SAMEA4719816) | human gut metagenome | biome: human-associated habitat; feature: organic feature; material: feces | place: Cameroon | collected 2013-10 ... | reverse complement strand
TTTTTGGCTTTTACTTCGGTCTTTCTTTTTGGGGGCTGTGCAACAGCCCCTTTTTAATTTGCTTGCACTGTAGGGGCCGGGCATGCCCGGCCCGCGAGTTTACGCCGGCACCCTATTTATGGTCTGCTCTGTAGGGAGGGGTCTTGACCCCTCCGCAGGAACCTGGCGGCTGCCGCAGCATGCCCGGAGCGGTCAAGACCGCTCCCTACAAACGGCAGCATACATGCCGCCCTCGCCGCTTACTCCGCCTTATCAGAGAACACCATATACAGCCCTACAGCCCCTACAATGACGCCTATCGCAGAAAACGGAAAATCGCCGAAGCCAGACAGAATCATGGCGTTGATTTCCTCACTGCCTGCGCAGAGCAGGATGCCAAAGAGAAGCAGTGCAATGCCTTTTGAAACCTTGCTGTTCATGCGGATAACCTCCTGAAATTAAAATATAAGACCTCTTACCGCTGATTATACCACAAAAGAGGCTGCCGCACAAGGTCAAACCCCATGCTGCAGCCTCTCGCTAGAACCCGTTCCCGGAAAAAAATATTGAAATTCTTTTGGTTACTTTTCTTATAAGAAAAGTAACTTACTTCTCGATGACTTCCTTCGTGTCGCGGGCAATCATCAGCTCTTCGTTGGTCTCGATGATCAGGGTGCGGACGCGGGCACCCCAGGCGGTGACCTCAACGACATCTTCCTTCTGCTTGTGGGCATCGCGGTTCTTGTCGGTGTCGATGCGGATGCCCAGCCAATCCATGTGATGGCAGATCTTGGCGCGGGAGTCGGCGTCATGCTCGCCGATGCCGCCGGTAAAGACGATAGCGTCCACGCCGCCCATTGCGGCAATGTAGCTGCCGATGGTCTTTTTGATCTGGTAGTTCAGCATGTCGCTGGCCAGCTGTGCGCGCTTGTTGCCGTTCATGGCGGCCTCCTCGACGTCGCGCTTGTCGCTGGACACGCCGGAAACACCCAGCAGGCCGGACTTCTTGTTCAGGATCTCGTCCAGCTCGTGGCCGGTGATCTCGAGGTTGTACTTCAAGTAGTTGACCACAGAGGGATCCAGGTCGCCGCAGCGGGTACCCATCATCAGACCGGCCAGCGGGGTCATGCCCATCGAGGTATCAATGACCTTGCCCTGATCGACTGCGGCGATGGAGGAACCGTTGCCCAGATGGCAGGTGATGAGCTTCAGGCGCTCAATAGGCTCCTCCAGAAACTCGGCAGCGCGGTGGCTGACATACTTGTGGCTCGTGCCGTGGAAGCCGTAGCGGCGGACGCCGTACTTCTCATAGTACTCATAGGGGATGGCGTACATATAAGCCTTCGGGGGCATGGTGGAGTGGAAAGCCGTGTCAAAGACCGCAACGTTTGGCTTGTCCTGACCAAAGACCTTGTAGGAGGCCTCGATGCCCAGGATGGCGGCGGGGTTGTGCAGGGGAGCCAGCGGGCTCAGGTCGTGGATGGCCTTGACGACCTCGGGGGTGATGAGGCAGCTCTCCTTGAACTTCTCGCCGCCGTGGACCACGCGGTGACCGATGGCGTCGATCTCAGAGACGCTGTCGATGACCTTGCCTGCACCGGTGGTCATCTTCTTCACGACCTCGGTGAATGCCTCGGTGTGGGTGGGGAAGATGGCGGGGGTGGTGGCTTTCTGGCCGTTGGCCTCATGGGTGATCATGCTGCTTTCCATGCCGATGCGCTCGCACAGACCCTTGCAGAGGACTTTCTCGCCCTCCATATCGATCAGCTGGTACTTCAGGCTGGAAGAACCGCAGTTGATAACCAGAATTTTCATGGAATATCCTCCTTAAATTGGCAGGGTAGATTGCCCTTTCCTAAATGCTGATTTTATTATATAATGGTATAAATAAATTTTCAAGCGCAAGTTCTGCAAGATAGCACAATTTTTGCACAGAACGCCAAAGTACTTTTTTAACAATCTATCGCCAAAGAATCAGGAGCCAATTGTTATGGATTTCACAGGCATTATTGCCGAATACGACCCCTTCCACAACGGCCATGCGGCCCAGCTGGCTGCCGTGCGTGCCGCAGGGGCACAGTGTATTGCCGTCTGCATGAGCAGCGGCGCGGTGCAGCGCGGCGGTGTGCCGATTCTGCCCGAGAGCGTGCGGGTGCGCGCGGCGCTGGATGCCGGGGCAGACCTTGTGGTAGCCCTGCCCGCGCCCTACGCCTGCGCCACGGCGGAGCAGTTCGCCGCCGCGGGCGTGCACCTGCTGGCCGCGCTTGGCTGTGATACGCTGGCCTTCGGTGCAGAGACCCCCGACGCGGCGGCTCTGCTGGACACGGCCCGCCTGCTGGACGGGGAGGAACTGAACGCCAGCATCCGCCAAAATCTTGCCACCGGCATGACCTATGCCGCCGCCCGGGCCGCGGCTGCCGACGCGCTGCACCCCGGCACCGGCGGCCTGCTGCGCGCGCCCAACAACATTTTGGGCATCGAGTACTGCAAGGCGATCCTGCGCCGACACGCAGCCCTGATGCCGCTGGCACTGCCGCGGCTTGGCGCGGCGCACGGCGGCGGGGCAGGGGCGCACGCGGGCACGCCGATGGCCAGCGCCAGCTTTCTGCGCGGCCTGCCGCAGCCCGATTGGGAGCCGTTCGTGCCCGCCCGCGCGGCGGAGCTGTACGGCAGGGCTGCGGCGGACGGCCTTTTGCTGGACGGCGCAAGACTCGAGACCGCAGTTCTGGCCCTACTGCGGATGCAGGACCCCGCGGATTTTGCGCAGGTGCGCGGCGTGAGTGAGGGACTGGAAAACCGCCTGACCGCCGCCGTGCGGGAAGCCGTCAGCCTCGACGACCTCTACACCCGCTTGAAAACCAAGCGCTATCCCCATGCGCGTCTGCGGCGGCTGGTGTTGGACGCGGCGCTTGGCTTTCCGGCAGAACTGCCAATGCCGCCGTACCTGCATGTGCTGGGAGCACGCAAAGCGGCGCTGCCGCGTTTAAAACAGGCGTCGCTGCCCGCCGCGACAGCGCTGGCAGACCTGGCCCGCACCGGCCCGGAGGCAGCAAAAATCAGCAGACTGCATAATAAGGCAGTTGATTTTTCGTCATTATGCAGAGAAAAAATTCAGCCTATGGGGCTTGCGTTCACAGCTAAGCCGGTAGTAATATAATTCTATATGGATAAAAAATGCGCGTGATACAACATTGTTGCATTTTTAACGCGCAAAATCGGTGCGAAATGAAGGAGTAAAACATGGCGCTGCACGTAATGGACGAAGCAAACCACTGCCTTGGCTGCAAGGTGCCCCGCTGCCAGCAGGGCTGCCCGATCCACACCAATATTCCCGAGGTCATCCGCCTTTTGAAGGCCAACAAGCTCGACGAAGCGGGCCGTATGCTGTTTGAGAACAACCCCCTGACGACGGTCTGCTCGCTGGTCTGCAACCACGAAAACCAGTGCGAGGGCCATTGCGTGCGCGGCATCAAAGGTGCGCCGGTGCACTTCTCGGTCATCGAAAACTACATCTCGTCCACCTACGCCAGCCAAATGACCCAGGGCCCCGCGCCGTCCAACGGCAAAAAGGCCGCCATCATCGGCTCCGGCCCGGCGGGCCTGACCATTGCGGTCATCCTGGCACGCTACGGTTACGACGTCACGATCTTTGAGAGCCACGATAAGATCGGCGGCGTGCTGCGCTACGGCATCCCGGAGTTCCGCCTGCCCAAGACCGTGCTGGACGATTTCGAGTACCGCCATCTGCGCTTAAAGGGCATCAAGGTCCGCCCCAACACCGACGTGGGCAAGGCGCTGAAAATTGAGGATCTGTTCCGCGACGGCTACAAGGCCATCTTCATCGGCACCGGTGTCTGGCGGCCCAACACGCTGCACATCAAGGGCGAGAGCCTCGGCAACGTGCACTACGCCATCAACTATCTGCAAAACCCCGATGTCTACCACCTGGGCAATCGAGTCATCGTCATCGGCGCGGGCAACGCGGCCATGGACGTGGCGCGCACCGCCATCCGCCACGGCACGCGGCATCTCGAGTGCTTCTCGCTGTCCAGTCACATTACGGCCAGCGAGTACGAGGCAAGCTATGCTAAGCTGGAGGGCGTGAACTTCATCTTTAACAAAAAGCCGTTGGAGATCACCGACAAGGGCGTCGTCTTTATCGACCTGAACGAGGCCGAGGACGGCACGCTGACCGAGATCCTCGGCACCGAAAAGCTCTACCCGGCGGACAGTGTCATTGTGTCCATCAGCCAGGGCCCCTGCACGACGATCACCGACAGCACGAAGAATCTGAAAACCACCCCGCGCGGCCTGTTTGAGACCGACGAGGTGGGCCGCACGAGCATCCCCGGCATCTTTGCCAGCGGCGATGCCGTCAAGGGTGCGCGCACCGTCGTCGAGGCCGTCGCCTACAGCAAGAACGTGGCCGAGGCCATGCACGAGTACATGCAGACCCTGCCCCCCGACCTCCCCGACGAGTACGCGAATGTGCCCGTAGCGGAGTACGACGAGGGAAACTAAAGCAATACCGTAAATCTACGGGCCGGGCATGTCCGGCCCCTACCGCGTGGGTCACCGCTTCCTTGCAAACGCCCGCGCGTGCTCCACAAATTCCCGGGCGGCGGGGGAGAGCGCTGTCCGCGACAGGCACGCCAGACCAATCGTGCGCTTGGCGGCGGGCTCTAATTGCAGCACCTGGCACCCCGCGCTGGCCGCGCCCTCCTTGAACATCAGCTCGGGCATCAGCGCCAGTCCCTGCCCGCAGGCGACCATTGCGATCATGCTCTGGTCATCCACGATGTAGCACCGGCTCGACACATGCAGGTCATTCTTTCTAAAGTAGCTCTGGATGTCGGCATCCACGTCGGACTGCTGGCTGACGAACGGCTGGCTGCGCAGCTCCTCGGCCCGCACCACGCCGGGGCGGCGCGGCTGGTAGCCGGGCGGCGCGATGCAGATGAGCCGGTCATCATAGAGCGGCTCAAAATCCAGATCGTGGGCGCTGGAGTTGGAGAGAAACCCCAGCTCCACCGCGCCGGTTTTCAGCCAGCCCGTGATGTCGTCATACGACCCCTGGTAAATCTGCACGTCGATGCCCGGGAACGCTGCGCGGAAGCCCGGCACGATCTTGGGCAGCCAGGTCACGCAGGCCGAGTTGAACACCCCCAGCCGCAGTGCGCCCTTGTGCATCCCGTTGATCTGGGCAATCGACTGGTCAAGCGACTCGCTGCTGGCGAGCATCTGCTGGATGGCGGGCATGAGCTTTTCGGCGGCGGCGGTCAGTGTGACGCCGCTTTTGGTGCGGGTGAACAGCGGAAAGCCGCACTCGGCCTCCACGCCCGATACCGCGTGGCTGACGGCGGACGGCGTGATGTGCAGCCGCTCCGCCGCGGCGGCAAAGGTACCCAGCTGTGCTACAATGCTTAACAGCTGGCAGTCTGTCAGTGTCATGAGCTGCATCTCCTATGGTGAAAAAAATTCATGTGATGTATGAAAAAGTGTAGCTTTACTTCATGTCTATACTGTACTATTATAGTAGCAGAAAGTCAATGCCTGCGGCGCACAACGCAGGCAATGAATAGACTCCTCTCCCTCCAACCTTGCCCTGCCGGCCCGCACACCGGTGGGGCTTTTTTTATTGGCCGGATTGTGGTATGATGATAATAAAGCCTTCCCCGGAGGGGGAAGGTGCCCCGAAGGGGCGGATGAGGGGCAAAGCGGCTGTGGTTGCCCGCAAACGGGTTGTGTCGGCAAGACCGCCCCTCATCAGTCACCTTCGGTGACAGCTTCAGTCTCCGCGCCAAGAGCCGCCTTCGGCGGTTGCGCTCCGACACGCGCCTGCGGGCGCAGCCCCTCGGGGGAAGCCTTTATATGGAGGATACAAATCATGACAAAATCTCGCGGGGTGCGGGGCGCGGCAGGCGGCTGCGCGGTGGCATCCCTGGTATATCTTCTGGCGCGCGGCCTGCTCACGCTGCTGGTCAGCGCACTGATGGGGCTGGCCCACCCCGGTGCCAGTCTGGCCAAGCCGCTGGGCTTCAGCGGAGTCAGCACGGCGCTGTTTCAACTGCTCATCGGGCTGGGGGCCATCGTGCTGACGCTGGTTTTTCTGTTAAAGGTCACGCGGCTGAAAACCAAAGACCTGCGGATCATGCTGCCCGCACCGTGGAGCCCCGGCTTCTGCCTGCCGGTTTTTCTGGGCGTGGCGAACCTTGCCAATCTGGCGGGCGCACTCATCAACCGCCTGACAGGCAGCCCCGCGACCAGTGAAATGCTGCCCAGCGGCGGCCCGGAGCTGCTCATGCAGTTTCTGGCGCTCTGCGTCATGCCCGCCATCGCAGAGGAACTGCTGTTCCGCGGTGCGTTTCAGGGGCTGATGCGCCCCTGCGGCAGCGCGGCGGCCATCTTTGCCCCGGCGCTGCTGTTCGGTGTGCTGCATCTCGACCTTGCGCAGGGCCTGACGGCCTTTGCCTGCGGCGTGTTTTTGGGCTGGCTGGCCGAGCGCTCGGGCAGCATCCTGCCGGGGATGCTGCTGCACCTTGTCAACAACGCGCTGGCATTTTTAACGATCTATCTGCGGTATTACGCCCCGGCGGAGGTCTCCTTCGGTGTGGAGCTGTTCATTTTGCTGTTCTTCCCGGCGTTCGGCGCATGGATGATCTGCAACGCCCGCCGTCAGGGGTTCAGCTTTTCGGCGGGACTGCGCCACGGCGTGGATGTGCTGACCGTTTTTACCAGCCCGGTCTACTGCGCAACGGTGCTGTTTCTTGTGGCCTACGCCGCAATTTTTGTACATTGAGGGAATAGTATGACCGATGAAGAACTGATGCGTGCCGCGCTGGACGAGGCAAAGATCGCCGCCGACCTCGGCGAGGTCCCCGTCGGTGCGGTGGTCGCGAAGGACGGCGAGATCGTCGCCCGCGCCCACAACCTGCGGGAGAGCGGCAAAAATGCCACCTACCACGCTGAGCTGATGGCGATTGACGCGGCCTGCAAGGCGCTGGGCGGCTGGCGGCTCTGGCAGTGTGAGCTGTTCGTTACGCTCGAGCCCTGCCCGATGTGCAGCGGAGCCATCATCAACAGCCGTTTAAAGCGGGTCGTCTACGGCGCACGCGACCCCAAGGCGGGCTGCTGCGGCAGCCTGACCGATCTGTTCGCCCTGCCGTTCAACCACCATCCTGTCATAGAATCGGGCCTGCTGGAGGACGAGGCGCAGGCCCTGCTGCAGGATTTTTTTGTGATGCTGCGGGAAAAACGGAAGAAGAAATAGCGCCTTTTTCCTTGGCCCCCTCTGGGAGGGGGCTCCGCCCGCAGGCGGTGGGGGAGAGAGCCTTGCGGTCATCCGAAATATTTCGGGCCATGGCAAGGCTCTCTCCCTCCGCCCCTTCGGGGCACCTCCCTCCCAGAGGGAGGCAAGCAAGTGGGCAATGAATTGAGGTTTTACCATGACAAATAACGTTTTCATCACCGGCGGCAGCCGCGGCATCGGTGCGGCGGCGGTGCTGGCCTTTGCACGGGCAGGCTATAACGTCGCCTTTACGTACAATTCCCACCCCGATGCCGCCGACAGCGTGCGCCGTCAGGCCGAAGAAATCAACCTCGGCGGCCTCTATCTTGCCATCCGGGCCGACGCGGGCGACCCCGCCCAGGTGCGCGCCGCCGTTGCCCGGGCCGAGCAGGAACTCGGCAGTCTGCAGGTGCTCGTCTGCAATGCGGGCATCGCGCAGGTCAAGCTGTTCACCGACACCACCGACGAGGACTGGCGGCGGATGATGGCTGTCGATCTGGACGGCGCGTTCTACGCCTGCCGCGCGGTGCTGCCCGGCATGATCCACCGCAAATATGGCCGCATCCTGCTTGTCAGCAGCATGTGGGGCCAGACCGGCGGCAGCTGCGAGGTCGCCTACAGCGCGGCCAAGGCAGGGCTCATCGGCCTTGGCAAGGCCCTTGCCAAGGAGGAAGGCCCCAGCGGCATCACGGTCAACGTCATTGCGCCCGGTGTCATCAACACCGACATGATGGCCGGCTTTACCGACGAGGACCGCGCCGCGCTGGCGGAGGAGACCCCTGTGGAGCGCCTCGGTGAGCCGGACGAGATCGCCCGCACGATGGTCTTTCTCGCCGACGAGGCCAGCGGCTACATCACGGGGCAGGTGCTCGGTGTCAACGGAGGGCTGGTGATCTGATGCGCGCCGAATACCGCGAGGGCGAACGCTTTGAGCGCCTGACCTTCACCGGGGAAACGTTTTACGACTGCGACTTTTCGGACTGCGTTTTTGCCGACTGCACGTTTGAGGACTGCAAGCTCGACCACAGCGTCCTGACCGAATGTCAGTTCCTGCGCTGCACGGTCACCAATTTAAAAACCACTATGTCACGCGCAAAATTCACAGATTTTGAGAACTGTACGCTGAATAACATCGACTGGATGTCCCTGCAGGGCGACGGCGCATTTGCCGACCCCATCGAGAGCCTGCGGGACTGCCGCCTGAAATACAACACCTTCACCGAAATGAACCTGACAAAGTTCAAATTTGCGGGCAGCGTCATACAGCGCTCGATGTTCGCCAAGTGCAATCTCGTCAGCGCGGATTTTGAGAAATGCGACCTGCTGGACACCGAATTTTTCCAGTGCGATATGCGCAAGGCAAACTTCAAAGAGGCCAGCGGGTATAAAGTCGACATTTTCGGCTGCAAGCTGCAGGACGCAAAATTCTCCCTGCCGGAGGCAGTGTCGCTGCTGGGAGATTTGAGGATCAAATTGCTGTGAAAATATACAGATTGAAAAGCTGACCGATGCGTATACAATTCGCCGCCTGGCGTAAAGGCCCCCCAGCTGCCGCCCTTGCAGCGGAAACAGATATTACACACCCCGCCCCCCCTCTTTGCATATTATACCGCAAAGGGGGGCTTTTTATGGCGCTTTTCCAAAACGGCATTGACGTGTCGCGCTATCAGGGCAATATCAACTGGGGCAGGGTGGCGGCGGCGGGCAAGCAGTTTGCCATTGTTCGCGTCGGTTCCGGTAACAGCGGCGGCCTGTACGTGGACCCGTACTTTTTGCAGAACGTCAACGGGGCCAAGGCCGCGGGTCTGCGGGTAGGGGCCTACTACTATACCTACGCCCGCACCCGCGCCGCCGTTGCCAACGAGCTGACGACGTTCCTGAACGTCATGGACGGCCTGCAATTGGAGTACCCGGTCTTTGTGGACGTCGAGGACTCGAGCCTTACCAGCCTGGGCCGTGCCGCACTGACAAGTCTGGTGCAGTACGCCATGGACATTCTCTACCAGCGCAAATGGTACGCCGGGTGGTACAGCTACACAAACTATATCAACAGCTACCTGAATGCCGCCGCGCTGAGCCAATACCCGCTGTGGGTCGCGGATTACCGCTCGGCGCTGGGGTACAACGGCAGCTATGCCATGTGGCAGTACACAGGCAGCGGCAGCGCCAGCGGAATCTCCGGCGCGTGCGACCTGGACCGCAGCTACAAGGACTTCCTGCCCGAGATCAGAGCCGGAGGCTACAACAACTATGGGGTCTCCGGTCCTTCTATGGAGACGGTCAGCGGCAAGCATCTGGTCGTGTTCAACGCCCGGTGCGAGTATTTTTATACCGCCAACTTCAACGATGTGGTCGGCTACCTGCCGCTGGGCAATTACTGCGTGGTAAAGCAGAGTACACGGAAATATAACGGCTATGACTGGGTCATCTTCCGCTATCAGGGCACCGAATATTGGACCGCCGTCATAGGAGACCGCAACCGGGTGGAGGACTGCAACTGTGACTGCAATTAAAAACAACTTGACAACAACCGAATGTTGTATTAAACTGAACTTATAGGGGTGGAGGCGGGCATCGACCTCTGCAGAAAGAGAATCTGACCAAATCAAATTTGACAAACCGCTGTGCCTTGTGGTTTAATAAATCTACATGTGCAAAAACTATCACTGTTTTACTATAAATTCGGAGGGACCCGCTGCATGGCAAAAAAACAACAGGAATACGGCAATGACAGCATCCGCCAGCTGAAGGGCGCGGACCGTGTGCGAAAACGCCCGGCGGTCATCTTCGGCTCCGACGGTGTCGAGGGCTGCGCTCATTCCATTTTTGAAATTATTTCCAACTCCATCGATGAGGCACGCGACGGCCACGGCAACCGCATCAATGTCACGCTGTTCCCGGACCACGTCGTCGAGGTCGAGGATTTTGGCCGCGGCATCCCCGTTGACTACAACAAGGCCGAGGAGCGATGGAACTGGGACCTGGTCTTTTGCGAGCTGTACGCCGGCGGCAAATACGCCGAGGGCAGCGGCAACTATGATTTCAGCCTGGGCCTGAACGGTCTGGGCCTGTGCGCCACCCAGTATGCCAGTGAGTGGATGACCGCCGACATCTACCGCGACGGCTTCCACTATCACCTTGACTTCAAAAAGGGCGGGAACGTCGGCGGCTTGCAGAAGGAGCCGTTCAAGGGCAAGCGTACCGGTTCGGTCATCCGCTGGAAGCCCGACACCGAGGTTTTCACCGACATCGCCGTCCCGGCGGAATCCTTCAAGGATATGCTCCGCCGTCAGGCCGTCGTCAACGACGGCGTTACGCTGGTCTTTACCGACAAGTCCGGCAGCGACGCCGAAAAATTCGAGTACCTGTACGAGCATGGCATCACCGACTACGCCAACGAGCTGGTGGGGGACAAGGCCCTGACGCCCGTGCATTTCTGCTCCGGTGCCGCCGCGGGCCGTGACCGCGCCGACCAGCCCGACTATCAGGTCAAGATGAACGTCGCGTTCGCGTTCTCCAACACCGTGCAGTGTCTGGAGTATTACCACAACTCCAGCTGGCTCGAGCACGGCGGCAGCCCGGACCGCGCCGTGCGCACGGCATTCGTCAGCCAGATCAACGCCTGGCTGAAAAACAAGGGTCTGTACAAAAAGAACGAGAGTGCGATCACCTTTGCCGACGTGCAGGACTGCCTTGTGCTTGTCTCGTCCAGCTTCTCCACCCGCACGAGCTACGAGAACCAGACGAAAAAGGCCATCACGAACAAGTTCGTGGCCCAGGCCATGACCGAGTTCCTGAAGCATCAGCTTGAGGTCTACTTCATCGAGCACCCCGACGAGGCCGAAAAGGCCTGCAAGCAGGTGCTCATCAATAAGCAGAGCCGCGAGCACGCAGAAAAAGCGCGCATCACCATCAAAAAGACGATGACCCAGCAGATGGATCTGGCCAACCGCGTGCAGAAGTTCGTGGACTGCCGCACGAAGGATGCCTCTCGCCGCGAGCTGTACATCGTGGAGGGCGATTCCGCTATGGGTGCGGTCAAGCAGAGCCGCGACTCGGAGTTTCAGGCTATTATGCCCATCCGCGGCAAGATCCTGAACTGCCTGAAAGCCGACTACGCCCGCATTTTCAAATCCGAAATCATCACCGACCTGATCCGCGTCATGGGCTGCGGCGTCGAGCTGGGCGGCAGCCACAACAAAGACCTGGCCAGCTTCAATCTGGACAACCTGCGCTTTAATAAAGTCGTCATCTGCACCGATGCCGATGTGGACGGCTACCAGATCCGCACGCTGGTTTTGACGATGCTCTACCGTCTGACGCCGACCCTCATCAACAAGGGCTATGTCTATATCGCCGAGTCGCCGTTGTACGAGATCAACACGAAGAACAAGACCTATTTTGCGTACACCGAGCCGGAGAAAGCCGACATCCTGCGCCGTATCGACGGCGAGAAATACACGATCCAGCGCTCGAAAGGTCTGGGCGAGAACGACCCCGAGATGATGTGGCTGACGACGATGAGCCCCGACAGCCGCCGCCTGATCAAGGTGCTGCCCACCGACGCCGAGCGCACCTCCGCCGTGTTTGACCTGCTCCTAGGCGATAACCTCCAGGGCCGCAAGGAACACATCGCCGAGCACGGCGCGGAGTATCTGGACGATCTGGACGTGAGCTGATACGCGCCCGGCGGGAGAACACCCCTACGATTGCCGCGCGTGTAGGGGCGGGGCATGCCCCGCCCGCAGCCTTCCCGTAAACGCTTTGCTCCCGGTAAGTGAAGGGCCGGACATCTCCGGCCCCTACCGGGCGGCTGTGAAATATAGGATAAATCATAATGGCAAAACGTAAAGAAAAAAAACTGACCCCTGCGCGCCCGCAGCTGGGCGATAACGTCGAAATTTTATCGGCGGGCGAGGTGCTGGAATCTGCCATCACCGATACGCTGGAAACCAACTATATGCCCTACGCGATGAGCGTCATCGTCTCCCGTGCCCTGCCGGAGATCGACGGCTTCAAGCCCGCCCACCGCAAGCTGCTCTACACAATGTACGAGATGGGCCTGCTCAAGGGCAACCGCACCAAGAGCGCCAACATCGTCGGCAGTACGATGCACCTGAACCCCCACGGCGACGCCGCGATCTACGACACGATGGTCCGCATGGGCCGCTCCAACGAGAGCCTGCTTGTGCCCTTCGTGGACTCCAAGGGTAACTTCGGCAAGGCGTACAGCCGCGATATGGCCTACGCCGCCGCCCGATACACCGAGGCTAAGCTCGAGCCGGTCTGCGACGAGCTGTTCCGCGACATCGACAAGGACACCGTCGATTTTGTGCCCAACTACGACGGCACGACGACGGAGCCGACGCTGCTGCCTGTCACCTTCCCGACGATTCTGGCCAACAACACGCTGGGCATCGCCGTCGGCATGGCATCCAACATCTGCTCCTTCAACCTCGAGGAACTCTGCAATGCGACGATTGCCCTGATGAAGGACCCGCAGGCCGATTTGCGGGAAATCATTCCGGCCCCTGATTTCGTCGGCGGCGGCACGATTCTGTATGACGCCGCCGAGATGCAGAACGTGCTGGAAAATGGCCGCGGCAGCGTCCGCGTCCGCGCTAAGTGGAGCTACGACAAGGAAAACAACTGCATCGACGTCACGCAGATCCCGCCCACGACGACGGTAGAAGCCATCATGGACAAGATCACCGAGCTGGTCAAGCTGGGCAAAATTCGCGAAATCTCCGATATGCGCGACGAGACCGACCTGAACGGCTTAAAGCTGACGATTGATTTGAAGCGCGGCCAGGATCCCGACAAGCTGATGGCGCGCCTGTACAAGGCCACGCCGCTGGAGGACAGCTTCGCCTGCAACTTTAACGTGCTGATTGCGGGCCAGCCCAAGGTGCTGGGCGTGCGCAGCATCCTGAACGAGTGGATCGCCTTCCGCGCCGAGTGCGTGCGCCGCCGCACCTACTACGATTTGCAGGGCAAGCAGAAGCGCCTGCACCTGCTCAAGGGCCTGAAGGCAATTCTGCTCGACATTGACAAGGCCATCGAAATCGTGCGCAACACCGCGGAGGAGACCGAGGTCGTGCCGAACCTGATGATCGGCTTCGGCATCGACGAGGTGCAGGCTGAATACGTGGCGGAGATCAAGCTGCGCCACCTGAACCGCGAGTATATTTTAAAGCGCACCGAGGAAATTGAAGAACTCGAAAACGCGATTGCGGACCTGGAGGATATTCTCAAGCGCCCGGCACGCATCAACAAGATCATCATGAAGGAGCTGGCCGACGTCGCCAAAAAGTACGGCAAGCCCCGCCGCTGCGAGATCATGTACGAGGTGCCTGCCGTTGAGGGCGAGGAGCCGGAGCAGCAGATTCCCGACTACCCCGTGCACCTGTTCTTCACGCGGGACGGCTACTTCAAGAAGATCACGCCCCAGAGCGTGCGCATGAGCGGCGAGCAGAAGCTCAAGGACGGCGATGAGGTATTGTTCACCTGCGAGAGCACGAACAGCGTCGAGCTGCTGTTCTTCACGAATCATCGTCAGGTTTACAAGTCCCACGCCTACGATTTCAACGACAGCAAGGCGAGCGTCCTCGGTGATTACGTCGCCAGCGCCCTCGGCATGGAGGAGGGCGAGGTCCCGCTGTATATGGTCGTGACCCCCGATTACAAGGGCTGGATGCTCTTCTTCTACGACAACGGCAAGTGCGCCAAGGTGCCGCTGTCCAGCTACGAGACAAAGCAGAACCGCCGCAAGCTGCTGAAAGCCTACAGCGACAAGGCCGAGCTGGCCTTCATGCGCCACCTGCCCGAGGAGACCGAGCTGGCAATTTTCACCACCAACAACCGTCTGCTGCTCGTCGGCAGCGCGCTCATACCCGAAAAGGCGACCCGCGACACCGCCGGTGTCAGCGTTGTGGCGCTGAAAAAGAATGCCAAAATCGCCCGCGTCACGCTGGCAGAGGGCCTTGAGCTGAACGACGCCCCGCGCTACCGCGTGCGCACCCTGCCCGCTGCCGGTGCGATTTTGAAGGACGACGACAGAGCGGAGCAGCTGACGCTGTAAGGTGATACCGCACGAAGCTCCGTAGGGGCGCATTCTATATGCGCCCGCAAGGTGTCTGCCGTCTGACGGGCGGATATAGAATCCGCCCCTACGGTGTCAACCGAAAAAAGTGCTTGACAATCTTGATACTTTGTGCTAAAATATTTCAGCAATCGTTCAGATGGCTGCTCCGCCCGGACAGGATGCCGGGTGCTGGTAGCCGCAATTCGGAGATTGTGATGAGCACATATATTGAGTATGGCTCCTTTTATCATGATCGAGAAAGAGGTGAAATAACCATGAAGCAGGGCATCCATCCGAACTATGTGGACTGCACCATCACTTGTGCCTGCGGCAACGTGATCCACACTCGTGACACCAAGCCGGAGATCCACGTCGAAGTCTGCAGCAAGTGCCATCCCTTCTACACCGGCAAGCAGAAGCTGGTCGATACCGGTGGCCGCGTCGAGCGCTTCAAGCGCCGCTTCGCCAAGTCTGGCCAGTAATTCCGTTTTTTGTACCCCGGATGGTTTTCATCCGGGGTATTTTTTGCTATACATCGAGGTTTCCCACCATGGCCGACTACAAAACCATCCGCGGCACAGCCACCTTTGAATATGAGGAAAAGCGCAGCCGCTTTATCGCAACGGCCTCCTTTGCCGACACGGAGGAAAAGGCCCTGGCCGTGCTGAACGCTGTGCGCGCTGCCAACCGCACGGCGCGGCACAACGTCTACGCCTATGTGCTGCAAAATGGCCGCACGCGGTATTCCGACGACGGCGAACCCGCCAAGACCGCCGGTACGCCCGTGCTGGAGACCATCGGCCACGCGGGTGTGGCAGACGTGATCGTCGTGGTAACGCGGTATTTCGGCGGCATTCTGCTGGGTACCGGCGGGCTGGTGCGCGCCTACACGGCGGCAGCCTCGGGCGCTCTGCAAAGCGCCGAGCTCGTCAGCATGCGGCTGGTCGTCGACTGCAAGGTCCGTGTGAGCTACGCCCAGTTCGAGCAGGCCCAGCGCATCATTGCGGCGGCGGAAACGCGGCTTGACGAGCCGATTTTTGACGATGCCGTGACGCTCTGCTGGCGTATGCCGGCAGGGCAGGAGGAGGCGCTCCGCACGGCTCTCAACGAGCTGACCCGCGGCGGGGCAGAGGTGGAAATTTCTGCCCCGCAGTATGCGGCGTTTTAAATTTCTGTAAAAAATCAAAATTTTTCCAACAAAAAAAGAGTGTTTCCCGCACTTTTGTCGTATTTATAAGTAGAGAGCAGAAAAGGGGGGCACACTATGACGATCCGTGAAGAGACCGAGGCTATCGAACGGCAGACCCTGAGCCGCTACGCGACTTTAAGCGAAAACAGCCTGGGCCGCCGTGTGCCGCTGGAGCCGGATCCTATCCGGCCCTGCTTCCAGCGGGACCGGGACCGCATTCTGCACTGTAAGGCGTTCCGCCGCTTAAAGCAGAAAACGCAGGTCTTTCTGTCCCCGGAGGGCGACCACTACCGCACCCGTTTGACTCATACGCTGGAGGTCTCTCAGATCGCACGCACAATTTCCCGCGCACTGCGCCTGAATGAGGACCTGACCGAGGCCATCGCGCTCGGCCACGATCTGGGCCATACGCCGTTCGGCCACGCGGGGGAGAGAGCGCTCAACCGGCTCTGCCCGGGCGGGTTCTCCCACTACCGCCAGAGCCTGCGCGTGGTGGATTACTTAGAGCGCGACGGCCAGGGCCTTGACCTGACTTGGGAGGTGCGCAACGGTATTGTGACCCACACGTCCGGCGCGTGGGCCCGCACGCCCGAAGGCTGCGTTGTGCGCCGTGCCGACCACATTGCGTTTCTGAACCACGACATTGAGGACGCCATCACCGCCGGTGTGCTCGACGCGCGCCAGCTGCCGCCCGAGGCCGTTGCCGTGCTGGGACATACCAAATCCGAGCGTATCACGACGATGATCACCGACCTGGTCGCACACAGCGGCAACGGGAAAATCAATTTTTCCTCCGAGGTCGAGGCCGCCTACGCTGTGCTGAAGGACTTCATGTACGCGACGGTCTACGTCGACAAGGAGGCCAAGCGCGAGGAAAAGAAGGTGGACAAGCTCATCAGCGAGCTGTACGCCCGCCTGTGCGACGAACCGGCCCTGATGCCGAACTTTTACATGCAGATCGCCTACAATGAGGGCGTGGACCGTGCCGTGACCGACTACATCAGCGGCATGAGCGACGAGTTCGCCACGCGCCTGTTTGAGGAACTGTTCGTTCCGCAGAAGTGGAAGGTTTTGTAAACAAATAATAAATAAAAATAATAAATAATAAAGATTGTGGATCGCGTCGCTGCGCGCCACTCAAAAATCACGTAGGGGGCGCATTCTATATGTGTCCGCGGAGGTCTGCGCCGCCGCAAACGGGCACGGGCGGATATGGAATCCGCCCCTGCGATTTTGTTTTCGACCAAAGGGAGAAAACGCCACCGTATTTATTGTCTATTATTTTAAGAAACGGAGGTGCAGCCTATCCCATGATACCCCAGGAATATATACAGGAAGTCGTGCGGCGCAACGACATTGAAGAAGTCATCGGCCAGTATGTCCAGCTGCGCCGCCGCGGACGCACGGCCACGGGTCTGTGTCCGTTCCACAACGAAAAAACGCCGTCCTTCGTCGTTTACCCGGATACCCAGAGCTTTTACTGCTTCGGCTGCGGTGCGGCGGGCGATGTCATCAACTTTGTGCGCAAGTACAACAATCTCGGCTATGTCGAGGCTGTCAAGCAGCTGGCGGGCCGCGCCGGTATGCCACTGCCCGAGGAGGATGACCGCGAGTCCCGTGCGCGCCAGCGCCTGTTGGAGATCAACCGCTGCGCTGCGCGCTACTTCTATGAGAACCTCAACGCCAAAACGCCGGAGGCCGCCATGGCCCGCCGCTACTGGAAGGAAAAGCGCGGCCTGTCCGACGCCGCCATCCGCCGGTTCGGCCTTGGCTACGCGCCGGAGGACTTCGGCGGCCTGCTGCACTACCTTAAGCGCCGCGGCTTCAGTGAGGAGGAGCTGGAAACCTCCGGCCTCGTCAAGCGCAGCGCCAAGGGCAACCTCTATGACATCTTCCGCCACCGCGTCATGGTGCCCATCATTGATGTGCGCGGGGCCATCATTGCTTTCGGCGGGCGCGTGCTGGACGACTCCAAGCCCAAGTACATCAACAGCCCCGAGACGATGGTCTACCACAAATCCCGTACGCTTTTTGCACTGAATATCGCCAAAAAGTCAAAAAACCGGCGCTACATCCTCTGTGAGGGCTACATGGACGTCATCTCGATGCATGAGGCCGGGTTTGACACGGCGGTCTGCGCCTGCGGCACGGCCCTGACACCCGAGCAGGCCAAGCTGCTGAGCGAGTACGCCGACGAGGTCGTTTTGAGTTACGACTCCGACGAGGCGGGCCAGAAGGCCACCGAGCGCAGCCTTGGCATTCTGGGCAGCACGACGCTGAAAGTCAGCGTGTTGAGCTACCAGGGCGCGAAGGACCCGGACGAGTTCATCAAAAAATACGGCCGCGAGCGGTTCGAGATGCTCTTGAACGGCACGGCCAACCCGACAGAATTCCAGCTAAAAAAGAGCAAGGCCAAGTATGACCTACGCAGCGACGACGGGCGGCTGAGCTACATCCGGGAGGCCATCGAGATTCTGACCGAGCGCGGCGTCAGCCCGACGGCGCGGGACGTCTACGCCGGGCGGCTGGCCGACGAGACCGGTGTCTCAAAACAGGCCATCCTTTCCCAGCTCAACGGGGCGCTTCAGGCCGCTGCGCGCCGCAGCTACCGCAAGGAGCAGCGCGACCTTTCCAAGGAGGGCATCGCGTCGGACATCCGCGTGCCCTACACCAGCAGCGGGGAATCTGCCCTCGGCGCGGCCAACGCGGCGCGCCAGCTGGCCGTGGCCATGCTGCAGGACCCCGAGCAGGTGCCCTACGTCCGTGCGCGGCTGGATATGTCCACCGTGCTGGTGCCCGAGATGCAGCGCGCGCTGGAGGCAATTTTCCGCTGTGTGGACGAGCACCTGCCGCTGAACCAGACGTCATTACAGCAAATGCTGGATGAGGCCGCGTTCCAGCAGCTGGCCCACGGGCAGGCGTACAACCACGACATCCGTCTGCAAAGGCAGGATATTGATATGTATCTGGACCGCTTGCAGACCGCCAAGCCGATCAGTGAGCAGGTCAAGGGTATGAGCGACGGCCAGCTGGAAAGCTACTTTGCAAACCTCGGCAAAAAGAAGGGCGCCCGCCCCGCCGAGACAGACGAATAATGACATTCCGACATACTTTGTCAAACAATAGAAAACCAAAAGGAGAACGTACTTATGGCAGAAAAGAAAGATCCGATCCGCAGCCTGATCGACACGGGCCGCCACGTCGGCAAGCTGACCAGCAGTGAGATCAGCGACGCAATGGAGGAGAATGGCAACGTTCTTGACGTAGAAGCGATGGAAAAGCTCTACGAGGAGCTGGAAAGCAACGGCATCGAGATCGTCGACGACACGCCCGTTGACGTCAGCAGCGCCCTGCCTAGCTCCGAGGAGGGCGCGGACGACTACGAGGACGGCCTGACTGCCGACGGCATCACGATTGACGACCCCGTCAAGGTCTACCTGAAGGAAATTGGCCGCGTGCCGCTGCTGACCCCCGAGGAGGAAACCGAGCTGGCACTGAAAATTCAGGCCGGCGGTCCCGAGGGCGAGAAGGCCAAGCAGCGCTTGAGCGAGGCCAACCTGCGTCTGGTCGTCTCCATCGCCAAGCGCTATGTGGGCCGCGGCATGCAGTTCCTGGATCTGATCCAGGAAGGCAACCTGGGCCTGATCAAGGCTGTCGAAAAGTTTGACCACACCAAGGGTTTCAAGTTCTCCACCTACGCAACGTGGTGGATCCGTCAGGCCATCACCCGCGCCATCGCCGACCAGGCCCGCACCATCCGCATCCCCGTGCACATGGTCGAGACGATCAACAAGGTCAAGAAGGTGTCCAGCCAGCTGCTGCATGAGTACGGCCACGACCCCAGCGCCGAGGAGATCGCCGAGCGCCTTGACATGCCCGTGGATAAGGTCCGCGAGATCATGCGCGTCGCACAGGAACCCGTCAGTCTGGAGACGCCCATCGGTGAGGAGGAGGACAGCCATCTGGGCGACTTCATCCCCGACGATGACGCACCCGTGCCCGCCGAGGCCGCCAGCCAGACCCTGCTGAAGGAGCAGCTGGCCGACGTGCTCAAGACCCTGACCCCGCGTGAGGAAAAGGTCCTGCGCCTGCGCTTCGGCCTGGAGGATGGCCGCCCCCGCACGCTGGAGGAGGTCGGCAAGGAGTTCAACGTTACCCGTGAGCGCATCCGCCAGATCGAAGCCAAGGCCCTGCGCAAGCTCCGCCACCCCAGCCGCAGCAAGAAACTGCGGGATTTCCTGGATTGATTTGATACGTGAATAAAAGTACCCCCGCCCCGCTTGTTTTCACAAGCGGGGCGGGGTTTTGGTTTGTGTGGGTGTTATGGCCGCTCTGTAGGGGCGGCTGCAATGTTCCACGGGTGAGCAATGCTCACCCCTACAAGGCGTCCAACAAAATTTATGCCTTATTCCTTGCAATACGCCGCAATCGCTTTCGCTGCAAACTCCGCGGTGCCGGGGCCGCCTGCGGCGTTGATGTTGGCGGTGAACTCTCCGCCAGCGCCGTACATTTGGCCGAGCTGGGCGAAAATCTCCTTTGTGCAAGTGTAGTAGTGCTCGGTGATGAAAGCTTGCAGCTTGGCGGCCTGCGCCTGCACGGCGGGGTTGTCGATGGGCAGGTTTTGCAGTGCGCCGAATCCGGCGGTCAACGCCATCAGCTGATTGTTTATATCGCCGCTCTCCTGCACCGTGCGTTCGGCGGCGTTCTGCTCAAACTCGCGGTAGGCGGGGGTGTCGCCCCAAGATTCCTTGGCGCGACGGGTGTACTCGTCAATGCGGGATGTATCAAATTCTTTGAATTGCATAGTGTGTCCTCCTGCGGCTTGCAAAGTCTGCGCCAGCCGTATCAAATCTTCCAAGTGCTGCTTTTTCAGCGTGAGAAGCTCAATTTGCTGGCGCAGAGCCTTGCGGCGGTCAAAATTCGGGTTGTCCAAAATGGTGCGGATGTCCCGCAAGGGAAACTCCAGCTCCCGAAACAGCAAAATCTGCTGCAAACGTTCCAGCGCTGCATCGTCATACAGCCTGTAGCCGCTCTCGGTGCGCATGGCGGGCAGCAGACCCAGCTTGTCATAGTATTGCAGCGTGCGTATGCTTATGCCTGTCAGTCGGCTGACTTCTTTTACGGTCATCATGATAAAACCCTCGTTTCCTTTGCGGTACTGCTATCATACACCCTGACGTTGCGTCAGAGTCAAGCGTTTCTTGAAAAAAAGTGTAATTGAAAACTTTCCGCGTCTGTGCTACACTTGTCCTTGCGCGAATGACTACTGTGCGGAGAGGATTTGAAATCATGGAACAAAAACAAAACAGAAGCTCGTTTTCCGGCAAGCTCGGCTTTGTGCTGTCGGCTGCCGGGGCGTCGGTGGGGCTGGGCAATATCTGGCGGTTCCCGTATCTGGCGGCCAAGTACGGCGGCGGTATTTTTCTGCTGATCTATATTGTGCTGGCGCTGACGTTCGGCTACACGATGATCATGGCCGAGACTGCCCTGGGCCGCATGACCCACAAAAGCCCGGTCAGCGCCTACGGTGCGTTTGCAAAGCCGGGACGCAAAAACGGGTTTCTCGGCTTTGGCGGCTGGATCAACGCCGTTATCCCGGTGCTGATCGTGCCGTACTACTCGGTCATCGGCGGCTGGGTCATCAAATATCTGTTTGAATATCTGCGCGGCAACGCCCAGGGTCTTGCGGAGGACGGCTATTTCAGCGCGTTCATTGCAGATGGCGCGTCCGCCGAGGTCTGCTTCCTGCTGTTTGCGTTCTTTACGCTGGGCATCATCTTTGCGGGCGTGCGCAACGGCGTGGAGCGCGTCTCCAGGCTCATGATGCCGGTGCTGGTCGTGCTGTCGGTCGTCATTGCGGTCTACTCGGTCACGCGGCCCGGCGCACTGGCGGGTGTTGCCTATTTCCTGGTGCCCAACCCGGCCAACTTCTCGTGGATGACCGTCGTCACGGCCATGGGGCAGATGTTCTACTCGCTGTCCATCGCCATGGGCATTCTTGTCACGTTCGGCTCCTACATGAAGAAGGATGTCTCGATTGAGGAATCCACCGAGCACGTCGAGATTTTCGACACGCTCATCGCCGTCATGGCGGGCCTGATGATTATTCCGGCGGTGTTTGCGTTCTCCGGCGGCGACCCCGACACGCTGCAGGCCGGTCCCGCGCTGATGTTCATTACGATCCCGAAAGTCTTTGCCAGCATGGGGCTGGGCACGGTGGTGGGTGTGCTGTTCTTTGTGCTTGTGCTGTTTGCGGCGGTCACCAGCTCGATTGCCCTGACCGAGAGCGCCGTCTCAACGTTTGAGGATGAGTTGGGCTGGGACCGCAAAAAGGCCACGGTGCTCGTCGGCGTCATCATGGTGGCGCTGGGCACGCTGTCCAGCCTGGGCTACGGCCCGCTGGTGGGGGTCACGGTCATCGGGATGCAGTTCCTCGACTTCTTCGACTTCCTGACGAACTCGGTCATGATGCCGATTGCGGCCATTGCGACCTGTCTGCTCGTCTCCCGCGTCATCGGCGTGGACAAGATCGAGCAGGAGGTTGAGCTGGACGGCCAGCCCTTCCGCCGCAAGAGGATTTTCCGCTTCATGATCCGCTGGCTCTGCCCGGTCTTTGCCGCCGTCATTCTGGCAAGCTCGGTGGCCAATGCGTTTGGAATCATTAAAATGTGACAGAAAAGGACCGTTTCCGGGTGTGGAGACGGTCCTTTTTTGTTTTATTAGAGATGCAGGGCAAGGCTCCGCGGGCGGATATAGAATCCGCCCCTACGGCCTCCGAGGCCGCAGGCACCCGCAGCCTGTCGAAAAAGTGCATCGTAGGGGCGAGCACTGCTTGCCCGCAGAAGCGTTGCGGCAGCCGGAGCGCTGCCGGACCGTCGAGGGCACCCCGCCCTGCGATGCTTCTATTTCTTCTCCGGCTTGTACCGCAGCACCTTCTCCGAAAAATGCCTTGTAAAGAACTGCACGAACGGTCCTAACCCGAAGGCGCAGATCAGGGTGCCCAGCCCGATCAGTCCGCCCAACAGGAAGGCAAGCACCGCACACAGCGCATCGGTGAACACGCGGCAACCGAAGTAGGGGACAGGCAGCCGGTCTGCCAGCATCAGCGAGAGCGCGTCATACGGCGCGACGCCTAAATCCGCCGTCTGGTACAGCGAGCACCCCAGCGCGATGACCAACACCGCCACAGCGACCCAAAGCAGCTGCACCGGCAGCGTGTCGGCAGAGCCAAAGACGGCGGTCATCGCGTCGCCGGTAAACGTGACGATGAACCCTATGCAGAAGCTGTTGATGATGGTGCCAAGCCCGATGTACCGCCGTCCCCAAAGCAGCTGCGGCACGAAAAGGCAGAGATTCATCAGCACATTCTCGATGCTGAACGGCAGGTCGACCAGCTCCGCCAACCGCAGGTTCAGCGCACTGATGGAGTCGTTGCCCAGGCGCGAGAACTTGAACACCGCAATGCCGATGCCGATGATGACGACGCCCGCAATCATGCCAAGGATGCGCCGCAGGGTGATTTTCTGGCCGAGAAGATTCATGTGCAAAACGCCTTTCCGATTATAATAAGGATTCTGTATAGTACTATCCCGTAAAACCACCCCGCCTGTCAAGAGACAACCTGTTTAAAATATCACACCCAACCTTGTGAAAACTGCCAAAAACCGCACCCTGTAACCGCTGTACCGAATTTGTCAAGCGGAGGGAAACGGTGCAAAATCAGCAAATTGCCGAAATTTTGTTACACCCGCCCGGGCGTTCGATGAAACGGAAAAACTTCATAAAAAAGCCGAAAAACCCTTGACAGCAAGCCGTTTACCCTGTATACTAAAACAGTATCACAAAAATGGAATAGAGCGCCCTAAAGGGATTTTGCAAAATCTGTAAAATCAAAAAGTTTGTGAAAAACGACGAATATGCCGCAGTTTCACAGCCGCCTTTCGGGTCGCTTTCGCCAACTTTGTCAATCTATGGAATAGGAGTGGTCGCGTTTTATGGTAAAGGTCAAGCCCGTACAAAACGGCAGAACGACCCGCATGAGCTTTTCCCACATCAACGAAGTGATTGGTATGCCCAATCTGATCGAGATCCAGAAAAACTCTTACAACTGGTTCCTGGAGGAGGGCCTGCATGAGGTCTTCCACGACATTGCCGCGATCGAGGACTACACCGGCAACCTCGTGCTGGAGTTCGTCGATTACCGGCTGGACAAGAACCCCAAGTATTCTATTAAAGAATGCAAAGAGCGGGATGCCACGTATGCGGCACCCCTGTACGTCACGGCCCGTCTGTTCAACAAGCAGACCGGCGAGGTGAAGGAGCAGGAGATCTTCATGGGCGACTTCCCGCTCATGACCGACGCCGGTACCTTCATCTCCAACGGTGCCGAGCGTGCCATCGTCTCCCAGTTGGTCCGTTCTCCCGGCGTTTTCTACGGCTCCAGCAAGGACCGTACCGGCAAGGACCTGTTCACCGCTACCATGAACCCCAACCGCGGCGCCTGGCTGGAGTATGAGACGGACTCCTCTGACGTTTACTACGTCCGTATCGATAAGAACCGCAAGCTGCCCGTTACCACGCTGCTGCGTGCCCTGGGCCTGTCCACCGATGAGCAGATCAAGCAGTTCTTCGGCGATTCCGAGCCGAAGATCAACGCCTCTCTCGAGAAGGACATCACCCACAACACCGAGGAGGGCCTGCTCGAGGTCTACCGCAAGCTGCGCCCCGGTGAGCCCCCGACGGTGGAAAACTCCCGCGCACACCTGAACAACCTGTTCTTTGACCCGCGCCGTTACGACCTGGCTCGTTTTGGCCGCTATAAGATGAACAACAAGCTCAGCCTGACCCGCCGCATTGCCGGTTATAAGGCTGCCGAGGACATCATCGCCCCGCTGACCGGCGAGCTGCTGGCCGCCAAGGGCGAGAAGATCAACATGGCCAAGGCCGAGGAGATCGATAACGCCGGTGTTACCCGCGTTACCATCCTCGTTGAGAAGAAGGGCGAGGAGCCCCGTCCGTTCATTGTCATCTCCAACGGCTGCGTCAACGCCCAGAACTTCTTCAGCTTCGACGTCGAGGCCGAGGCCGGTGTCAATGAGCGTGCCAACTTTGCCGAGATCCGCAAGATCCTCGACACCACCTCCGATGTGGAGGAGCAGAAGGAGCTGCTGCGCCAGAACCATGATGTTCTGATCAGCCGCACCGTCACCGTCGATGACATCTTTGCCTCCGTCAACTACCTGCTGGGCCTTGATCACGGCATCGGCACCACCGATGAGATCGACCATCTGGGCAACCGCCGCGTCCGCAGCGTCGGTGAGCTGCTGCAGAACCAGTTCCGCATCGGCTTCTCCCGCATGGAGCGCGTCATCCGTGAGCGCATGACCCTGCAGAATCAGGAAAACGGCGAGATCACCCCGCAGAGCCTGGTCAACATCCGCCCCGTCGTCGCCGCCATCAAGGAGTTCATCGGTTCCAGTCCGCTGTCCCAGTTCATGGACCAGAACAACCCGCTGGCCGAGTTGACCCACAAGCGCCGTCTGTCCGCTCTGGGCCCCGGCGGTCTGTCTCGTGACCGCGCAGGCTTCGAGGTCCGCGACGTTCACTACACCCACTATGGCCGTCTGTGCCCCATCGAGACGCCTGAAGGCCCGAACATCGGTCTGATCTCCTATCTGGCCACCTACGCCAAGATCAACAAGTACGGCTTCGTTGAGGCCCCGTACCGCAAGGTCGACAAGGCCACAGGCACTGTCACCGATGAGGTCGTCTATATGACCGCCGACGAGGAGGACGAGTATATCGTCGCTCAGGCCAACGAGCCGCTGGACGAGAACAACCACTTCGTCCGTCCCCGCGTCTCTGGCCGCCACCGCAACGACATCCAGGAGTTCGACGCTTCTCAGGTCGACTACATGGACGTTTCTCCGCGTATGATGGTTTCCGTCGCTACGGCCTGCATCCCGTTCCTCGAGAACGACGACTGCAACCGTGCACTGATGGGCTCCAACATGCAGCGTCAGGCCGTGCCTCTGATGGTCACTCAGCAGCCGCTGGTCGCCACCGGCATGGAGTACAAGGCCGCCACCGACTCCGGTGTCTGCGTTCTGGCCGCCCATGACGGCACCGTTGAGTATGTCGACGCCGACAAGATCATTGTCCGCTGCGCCGACGGCTCCGCCGACACCTATGAACTCATCAAGTTCATGCGCTCCAACCAGGGCAACTGCAACAACCAGCGCCCCATCGTCAATGTGGGCGAGACCGTCAAGGCCGGCGACGTGCTGGCTGACGGCCCCGCGACCCGCAACGGCGAGATCAGCCTGGGCAAGAACGCCCTGATCGGCTTCATGACCTGGGAGGGCTACAACTACGAGGACGCCGTCCTGCTGAACGAGAAGCTCGTCCGCGAGGATGTCTACACCTCCATCCACATTGAAGAATATGAGACCGAGGCCCGCGACACGAAGCTCGGACCCGAGGAGATCACCCGCGACATCCCGAACGTCGGCGATGACGCGCTGAAGGACCTCGATGACCGCGGCATCATCCGCATCGGTGCCGAGGTCAAGACCGGCGACATCCTCGTCGGCAAGGTCACCCCGAAGGGCGAGACCGAGCTGACCGCCGAGGAGCGCCTGCTGCGCGCCATCTTCGGCGAGAAGGCCCGCGAGGTCCGCGACACCTCCCTGCGTGTGCCCCACGGCGCCTACGGCATCGTTGTCGACGTCAAGGTCTTTACCCCCGAGAACAGCGACGAGCTGCAGCCCGGCGTGCGTATGTGCGTGCGCTGCTACATCGCCCAGAAGCGTAAGATCAGCGTCGGCGATAAGATGGCAGGCCGTCACGGCAACAAGGGTGTTGTTTCCCGCATTCTGCCGCAGGAGGATATGCCCTTCCTGCCCGACGGCACCCCGCTGGACATCGTGCTGAACCCCCTGGGCGTTCCCTCTCGTATGAACATCGGTCAGGTCCTGGAGGTCAACTTGGGCTACGTTGCCAAGGCACTGGGCTGGAAGGTCCAGACCCCCGTCTTTGACGGTGCGCACGAGTCCGACCTGCGCGACTGCTTCGCCGAGGCCCGCGAGAAGTGGCACGGCGAAAACGCGCCCGAGTACCCGACCCACCTGGACCGCCTGATGGGCGAGAAAGGCCATGTCATCGACTTCTCCAAGATCGACCTGACCGACGACGGCAAGACCACCCTGTATGATGGCCGTACCGGTGAACAGTTCCCCAGCAAGGTCACGGTAGGCTATATGTACTACCTGAAACTGCATCACCTGGTTGACGATAAGATCCATGCCCGTTCCACCGGCCCCTACTCCATGGTCACCCAGCAGCCTCTGGGCGGCAAGGCACAGTTCGGCGGCCAGCGCTTCGGCGAGATGGAGGTCTGGGCGCTGGAAGCCTACGGCGCCGCCTACACCCTGCAGGAGATCCTGACCATCAAGTCCGACGACGTTGTGGGCCGTGTCAAGACCTACGAGGCCATCGTCAAGGGCGAGCCGATCCCGAGCCCCGGTATCCCCGAGAGCTTCCGCGTTATGCTCAAAGAGCTGCAGAGCCTTGGCCTGGATATTGTTGTGCAGGATAAGGAAGGCAACGCCGTCGATATGCGTCAGGAGTTTGACGACGATGACAGCAGCTTTGAGAACAATGACTACGACCTGGGCGATAACGTCATGGTCGAGAGTGAGCTGCAGGACGATTACAGCGTCAAGGACGCCGACGAAGGCTTTGACGATGATCTGGATGAGGATGCTGGCCCCACGGCTGACGACCTCGCCGCCATCGAGTCTGATTCCTTCGACGATTGATCGAATTGCATCGTGTGTCATATTGAATTTGAGAGGGTTCGCTGAATGGAAAATAAAGAATTCGATTCGATTAAGATCGGCCTTGCCTCCCCGGACCAGATCCGTGCCTGGAGCTACGGCGAGGTCACCAAGCCCGAAACCATCAATTACCGCACCCTGAAGCCGGAGCGCGACGGCCTGTACTGCGAGCGCATTTTTGGACCTACCAAGGACTGGGAATGCCACTGCGGCAAGTATAAGCGCATCCGCTATAAGGGTAAGATCTGCGACAAGTGCGGCGTCGAGGTCACCCGCGCCAAGGTCCGCCGTGAGCGCATGGGCCACATCGAGCTGGCCGCGCCTGTCTCGCACATCTGGTATTTCAAGGGCATTCCCAGCCGCATCGGCCTGATGCTGGACATCAGCCCCCGTCAGCTGGACAAGGTCCTGTATTTCGCCAACTACATTGTCACCGACCCCGGCTTCACGCCGCTGGAGAAAAAGCAGCTGCTGACCGAGCGCGAGTACAAGGAGATGCGCGAAAAGTACGAGGATACGTTTGAAGCCGGTATGGGTGCCGAAGCCATCCAGAAGCTGCTGGCCGAGATCGACCTCGACAAGCTGAGCAAGGAGCTGCGTGAGGAGCTCGAGCACGCCAACGGCCAGAAGCGCGTCCGCCTGCTGAAGCGCCTTGAGTGCGTTGAGAGCTTCCTCGAGAGCAACCAGCGCCCCGAGTGGATGGTCATGACGGTCATCCCCGTCATTCCGCCGGATCTGCGCCCCCTGCTGCAGCTGGACGGCGGCCGCTTTGCGACCTCCGACCTGAACGATCTGTACCGCCGCGTCATCAACCGCAACAACCGCCTGAAGCGTCTGCTGGAGCTCGGTGCGCCCGATATCATCGTCCGCAACGAGAAGCGTATGCTGCAGGAGGCCGTTGACGCCCTGATCGACAATGGCCGCCGCGGCCGCCCGGTCACCGGCGCGAACAACCGCGCTCTGAAGTCCCTGTCCGATATGCTGAAGGGCAAGCAGGGCCGCTTCCGCCAGAACCTGCTGGGCAAGCGTGTTGACTACTCCGGCCGTTCCGTTATCGTCGTCGGCCCCGAGCTGAAGATGTATCAGTGCGGCCTGCCCAAGGAGATGGCCCTCGAGCTGTTCAAGCCCTTCGTCATGAAGGACCTGGTCGAGAAGGAGAAGGCCAACAACATCAAGTCTGCCCGCAAGATGGTTGAGCGCGCCCGCCCCGAGGTCTGGGATTCCCTCGAGACCGTCATCAAGGGCCACCCCGTCCTGCTGAACCGTGCACCTACGCTGCACCGTCTGGGCATTCAGGCCTTTGAGCCTATCCTGGTCGAGGGCCGTGCCATCAAGCTGCACCCCCTGGTCTGCACCCCCTTCAACGCTGACTTCGACGGCGACCAGATGGCTGTCCACCTGCCGCTGTCCACCGAGGCCCAGCGCGAGGCCAAGATGCTGATGCTGGCCTCCGGCAACCTGCTGAAGCCCTCTGACGGTGAGCCCGTCACCGTGCCCACGCAGGATATGATTCTGGGCAGCTACTACCTGACCCTCGTCAACCCCGACGATAAGGGCCACGGCAAGATCTTCCGCGACGAGGACGAGGCCATGATGGCCTATTCCGAGGGCCTCATCACGCTGCAGGCACCCATCAAGGTGCGCCGCACGATGGTCTTTGACGGCGTCGCGGAGACCGGTCTGGTCGATACCACGATGGGCCAGATCATCTTCAACACCCCCATCCCGCAGGATCTGGGCTACGTGGACCGCACCAATCCCGCCACCAAGTTCGACTACGAGATGAACCCCCGCACCCTCAAGATCGCATCTGGCGGCAAGAGCGACAAGCTGACGAAGAAGGGCCTGCCCGACATCATCAGCCGCTGCCTGACGAAGCACGGCACCAAGACCTGCGCCATGATGCTGGATCAGATCAAGGCTCAGGGCTACAAGTACTCCACCCTGTCTGCCATCACCGTCGCTGTTCCCGATGCTATTATGCCTGACGAGAAGCCGGAAATTCTGGCTGCCGCCGATAAGAAGATCGAGAAGGTCATGAAGAACTTCAACCGCGGCCTGATCTCCGATGAGGAGCGCTACCGCAAGACGGTTGAGATCTGGCAGGCTGCCACGGAGGAGGTCTCCGAGGCTCTGAGCGACAACCTGAAGAAGAACCACCAGCGCAACCCCATCTATATGATGTCCGATTCCGGTGCCCGTGGTTCTATGGACCAGATCAAGCAGCTGGCCGGTATGCGCGGCCTGCTGGCCAATACTGCCGGTAAGACGCTGGAGATGCCTATCCGCGCCAACTACCGTGAGGGCCTGAATATCCTGGAATACTTCATCTCCTCCCGAGGCGCTCGTAAGGGCCTGGCCGATACCGCTCTGCGTACCGCTGACTCCGGCTACCTGACCCGCCGTCTGGTCGATGTCTCTCAGGAAGTCATCATCCGCGAGGAGGACTGCCACGCTACCGAGGGCATCTGGGTCCGCGAGATCAGCGAGGGCAACTCTGTTGTCGAGAGCTTCAAGGAGCGTCTGAACGGCCGCTACTCCCTGCATGATGTGCACGATCCCGCCACGGGTGAGCTGCTCGTCAGCAAGGAAAAGATGATGGATATGTTCGACGCCGAGAAGATCGTCAACGCCGGTATTACCGAGCTGGAGATCCGCTCCGTCATGACCTGCCGTGCGCACGTCGGCGTCTGCGCCCACTGCTACGGTTCCAACATGTCCAACGGTGAATGCGTCAAGGTCGGTGAGTCTGTCGGTATCATTGCCGCAGAGTCCATCGGTGAGCCCGGTACCCAGCTGACCATGCGTACCTTCCATACCGGCGGTATCGCATCTGCCGAAGACATCACCCAGGGTCTTCCCCGCGTTGAGGAACTGTTTGAGAGCCGCCGCCCGAAGGCAATGGCCATCATGTCCGAGATCGCCGGTACGGTCCACATCGACGATACCAAAAAGAGCCGCCATGCCGAGATCACCGGCACGGACGAGAACGGCGCTCCGGTTACCAAGAGCTACCTGATCCCGTTCGGCCAGCGCCTCAAGGTCATGGAAGGCGACGAGGTCGCCAAGGGCGCACTGCTGACCGAGGGTCATGCTTACCCGCAGGACATCCTCGCTATCCAGGGCCCCATCGCCACCCAGAACTACCTGATCAGCGAGGTCCAGAAGGTCTACCGTCTGCAGGGCGTTGACATCAACGATAAGCATATCGAGGTCATCGTCCGCCAGATGATGCGTAAGGTCCGCATTGAGGATTCCGGCTCCAGCGACTTTATCATGGGCAGCATCGTGAACCGCCGCGATGTCATGATCAAGAACGAGGAGATCCAGGCCCGCATTGATGCCGGTGAGACTGATCTGAAGCTCGTTCAGGCCAGCCAGGTCCTGCTTGGCATCACCAAGTCCAGTCTGGCTACCGACTCCTTCCTGTCCGCTGCGTCCTTCCAGGAGACCACCCGTGTCCTGACCGAGGCCGCCATCAAGGGCAAGGTCGACCCGCTGGCCGGCCTGAAGGAGAACGTCATCATCGGTAAGCTCATCCCCGCCGGTACTGGTCTGCCGGAGGTCGAAGAGGAGCTCGTCCAGGCCGAGATCGCCCGCGACGCCGCCGAGGCAGCCTACGACCACTAACCTGTACTAAAAATCCCGCCACCGTCAGGTGGCGGGATTTTTGTTAGAATTAGGAAGTGTTAGAAATGAGGAGTATTTAACAACAGGGTCATAAGTGCACAAAAAGGGATAAGAAAGCCAAAGAAGAACAGGAAAATTGCTTCTCGAAGCAACTTCACAAATTCTGCGAAGCGCGGATGAAGAATATAACACCACGTCAAAAAATGTTTTTCTTGAAGTGAAATGTGTGCATCACAAAATTTCCAAAAATACAATGTGCCCGCTTCCAATAGTGCCAAAGCGGGAAACACCACGAATTTTCCTGCGTAGGCTATGGGGACAGCAAAAAAATTGACCTTCCATTGAATGGCAACATTGCCTGGGCAGAGTGCGAGTGCAACTATGCAAAGAGCTACAGAAAGGATAAAACAGGTTGAACGTATTGTTCGCCAAACAGATTGAGATTGTGGAGAAAACAAATCGACAAATGCTTGTACAGCTGAAGCAGTACTGCGCTCCTGCTTTATTTCGGCGTGAATTAGTTCGTCCAAGGTCATTTGCAGAGCGTTGGCCAGAGGCTCTAATGTGTTTATGTCTGGCAAACCGATGCCGGTATCACATAGTTAAAGATATTGGTGTCATTTAATCAATTTTGCCGATAAAGCGGTAGAAGATTTCTACCTCCTGTTCCCGGCTTCCGTCCTCACCTTTGACCGCTTCATGGACAACGATTTTTTCAATCAGCGTATTCAAAAGTTCGGCGGTCAGTTCTGTTGGATTGACGCACTCTTTCATCAAGGCAATCCATTTTTCTGCGTCTGCGGCGTTCTGGCTTTCAGTGGCGATAGCGGATTGAAGCTGTTCAATCTTTGTGTCCAGTTCAGCCTGTTCGCTCTGGTACTTCCCGGACAGCATAGAGAAGTTGTATTCTGTGATACGCCCCGCCGCCCAGTCCTCATACATCCGGGCAAACAGGGTATCGACTTCGGCTTTCCGCTTCTCCGCTTTGTTCAACTCTGCGGCTTGCTTCTTTCTTGCGGCGGCCTGTCCCTTGTCATTGGCATTTAACAGCCGCTTCAAAAGCCGTTCTTCATCATGCTGTACCAGCCTCGACCAGTATTGCAGACGGGAGAGGACATAGGCGTAAAGCACATCATAGCGGATATAATGCATGGAGCATTGGCGTGTGCCCTGTCCGTACTTGCTACAATGATAATGGCCGTAAGGCTTGCTGTTCTGCCTGTTCTCCCCATAGGACAGCGACCAGCCGCAATCCGCACATTTTACCAATCCGGAAAAAATCTGCGTCGTACCATCCTTGCACTTTCTGCGGCGGTTTGCTATCTGCTCCTGTACCTGCCGGAAAACCTGTTCGCTGATAATCGGCTCCTGCGTGTTCTCTACCCGCACCCATTCACTTTGGGGCTTGCGTATCCTCCGCTTGTTCTTAAAGGAAATGTTTGTTTCCCGGTAGTGGATGGTATGGCCGATATAGGTTTCGTCTTTCATAATGCTCTTGACCTGGGCTATCGTCCATGCGTAGCTTTTTTCCTCTGGCGCACCCGCATAGATGTTTGCAAAAGTCCCGTCACGCTGGAAATTGATAAATCCCGGTGTGGGAACCTTTTCCATAATCAGTATTCTTGTGATACTGGCCGCCCCTCTGCCATGAATGGCAAGGTCAAAAATCTTCTCCACTATCCAGCGGGTTTCCTCGTCGATTATCAGCTTGTTTTTGATTTCCGGGTGTTTCCTGTACCCGATGGGAGCATAGGCACCGATACGCTGTCCTGTGGCAAACTTCGCTTTGAAAGCGGCCTTTACCTTGCGGCTCGTATCTTTCGCAAACCATTCATTAAACAGGTTTTTGAACGGGACAAAATCGGAAAGCCCTTTCTCTGTGTCCTCATTCTCCGCAACGGCGATGTAGCGCACCCGTTTTTCCGGGAACAGAAATTCCAGATAGTAGTCCATCATCACATGTTCCCGCCCGAAACGGGAAAGGTCTTTCGTGACAATGCAGTTTACTTTTCCGGCTTCCACATCGTCCATCATGCGCTGAAAATCCGGGCGTTCAAATAATGAGGTGTGATAGCGATAGCGGCAAAAAGCTAATAAAATCAATGGTTTTGCGGACAGCGGATAGACAGGGAATGTGTTAAAAACTGAATACGCACACAAACGGCGTTACCTTAACCCCTTTGGGGGAGAAAGTAACGCCGTTTTTTTATGCCCGCAGGAAAGGAGGTGCAGCCGGAATGTATTTCACAAAGGGCAAGCAGCGGGCGTTTGAATTGCTCATGCAGCAGAAGCCGGGATTTGACCGCTATCAATCCGGTTGTGCCGGAGATGATGAAGATTGCGGCACTTGCCGTTTCTACCGCCCCGGGTGGAAATATGAGTTTTGCGTTTTCAAAGAGTGTCCCTATTGCCCCGGCAAAAGGACGCGGAAAACGCACGCCAGCATGGACAAATAGACGGGCAAAAGCCCTTGTGCCATGCGGCTTTGCAGACGCGAAAACGGCAAAGGGCATATTGCAATACCAAAACAGCCGAAAACGGCTTTCTAATTGTCCACGCATACCAAGAGAGGAAGTGAGGAAATATGGCAGTTTTCAGAGTGGAGCGAAATACGGGATATACCGTTATGAGCAACCACCACTTGCGAAACAAGGAATTGTCCTTAAAGGCAAAGGGCTTGTTGTCGCAAATGCTTTCGCTGCCCGAAGATTGGGATTATACCCTTGCGGGCTTATCCCATATCAACCGGGAGAAGATCGACGCAATCCGCGAAGCGGTAAAGGAACTCGAAAAAGCCGGATATATCGTGCGCAGCCGGGAGCGCGACGAAAAGGGACGCTTGCGGGGCGCAGATTACGTCATATACGAGCAGCCGCAGCCGCGAGAGCCGGAAGCAGCTACCAGCGGCGGACAGCCGCCTATATTGGATTTACCTACATTGGAAAATCCAACATTGGATAATCCAACGTTGGAAAAACCTACGCAGGAAAAACCTACGTTGGAAAATCCAACGCAATTAAATAAAGATATATTAAGTAAAGAACAATCAATTACTGATTTATCAAGTACCGATTCCATTCCTTTCCATTCCCTAAACCCCTTGCCCTTTGCGCATGGCGAAGCGGCTACGCCGCCGGAAAGGAAAAGAACGGAAGCGAAAAGCAATAGCGCAGTAGAGATTTACAGGGAGATTATCAAGGACAATATCGAATACGACCATCTCATTCAAAACTGCAAAATTGACAAAGACCGTTTGGACGAGATTGTTGACCTTATGCTGGAAACCGTCTGCACAGCCCGAAAGACAATCCGTATTGCCGGGGACGACTACCCCGCCGAATTGGTGAAATCCAAGTTTTTGAAGCTGAACAGCAGCCATATTGAGTTTGTTTTGGATTGCATGAGGGAGAACACAACCAAAGTGCGCAACATCAAGCAGTATCTAAAAGCGGTGCTGTTCAACGCGCCGAGTACCATTGACAGCTACTATACCGCCCTTGTCAATCACGACTTATACGGCGGCGAATGAGCATAGCCGCACTTTACCGGGAAAGGAGTTGATACCTTGCAGGAGGAAGTAACCCAAAAAACGATTGCCCTATACGTCAAAGTGGGAAAAGGCGCGGCGCGGCTTACCGAACAGGCGTTACAGAAAGCAATCCAAAAGTTTTTGGAGCAGAAAAGCAAACCCGCGCATGGGAAACAGACCATGCGGCAGCTTATGAAGCAGAACGCGGGTGTTTCCAACATCGAGATCACCGACAGCAATATTAAAGCCTTTGAGAGTACGGCGAAGAAATACAACATAGATTTTTCGCTAAAAAAGGTTAAGGGCGAGCAGACCCGTTACCTTGTGTTTTTCAAAGGCCGGGACGCGGACGTTATGACCGCAGCGTTTCAAGAGTTTTCCGCAAAGAAGCTGAACCGGGAGAAAAAGCCCTCTATCCGCAAAGCCCTTGCCGCTGCAAAGGACAAGGCGAAGCAGCTTAACGCCGCCCGCGACAAGGTAAAGAAAATGGACAGGGGGCGCGAGATATGAAGCAGATCAACTACAAAAAGCTGATACTTCCGAATATCCCCTATGTGTTCTTTGTCTATCTCTTTGATAAAGTCGGACAGGCGGTGCGGCTTGCCCCCGGCGCGGATATTTCTGCAAAGATACTGAATATCACACAAGGATTTTCCGCAGCCTTTGAAAACGCCTTGCCGAGCGTTTACCCGTTGGATTTGCTTGTCGGCATTGTCGGTGCGGTGATTATCCGCTTGATAGTCTATGTCAAAGGGAAAAACGCGAAGAAATACCGCAAGGGCGCGGAGTACGGCTCTGCCCGATGGGGAAACGCCGAAGATATAAAGCCCTACATAGACCCGGATTTCCAAAACAACATCATTTTGACGCAGACGGAACGGCTTACCATGAACAGCCGCCCGAAGCAGCCGAAGTACGCGAGAAATAAGAACGTCGTCGTGATCGGCGGCAGCGGCAGCGGAAAAACAAGATTTTTTGTCAAACCTAATCTAATGCAGGTTCATTCCTCTTACGTCTTAACCGACCCGAAAGGTACGGTTTTGATTGAGTGCGGGAAGCTGCTGCAACGGGCGGGCTACCGCATTAAGGTACTGAATACGATTAACTTCAAAAAATCTATGCACTACAACCCCTTTGTGTATATCCGCAGCGAGAAAGATATTTTGAAGCTGGTAAATACGTTGATAGCGAATACCAAAGGTGAGGGAGAAAAAAGCGCGGAGGATTTTTGGGTAAAGGCAGAACGGCTTTTGTATTGCGCGTTGGTGGGCTACATCTGGTACGAAGCCCCCGCCGAGGAAATGAACTTTATTACCCTGTTGGAACTTATCAACGCCAGCGAAGCCCGCGAGGACGACGAGGAATATCAAAGCCCCGTCGATTTGCTGTTTGCCGACTTGGAAGAACGCGACCCCGACCATTTCGCGGTGAAGCAGTACCGAAAATATAAATTGGCGGCGGGCAAAACCGCAAAATCAATCCTCATTTCTTGCGGTGCGAGGCTCGCTCCTTTTGATATAAAGGAATTGCGCGATCTTATGTCCTACGACGAATTAGAACTTGACACGTTAGGCGACAGAAAAACAGCTTTGTTTTTGATTATGAGCGATACGGACAGCACGTTTAATTTTGTTATCGCTATGCTGCAATCGCAGTTATTTAATCTCTTGTGCGACAAGGCCGACGACGAATACGGCGGCAAGCTGCCGGTTCATGTTCGCTGCCTGTTAGACGAGTTTGCAAACATTGGACAAATCCCGCAGTTTGAAAAATTGATTGCCACAATCCGCAGCCGGGAAATCTCGGCTTCTATCATTCTGCAATCGCAGAGCCAGCTAAAAGCCATTTACAAGGACGCGGCAGAAATCATACTTGACAATGCTGACAGCACCTTGTTTTTGGGAGGGCGCGGGAAAAATGCAAAGGATATTTCGGAGAACTTGGGACGTGAAACAATCGACAGTTTCAACACTTCCGAAAATCGCGGCACGCAGGTTTCTCATGGCCTCAATTATCAGAAATTGGGAAAGGAGTTGATGACACAGGACGAAATCGCAGTTATGGACGGAGGAAAATGTATTTTGCAGTTGCGCGGCGTGCGCCCCTTTTTCAGCGATAAGTACGATATAACGCAGCACCCGAACTACAAATACCTTTCCGACTTCGACAAGAAAAACGCTTTTGACGTTGAACGGTATATGTCCACCCGTCCGGCAATCGTAAAGCCCGACGAACCCTTTGACATATACGAAATAGATTTGTCCGACGAGGACGCAGCCGCCGAATAAAAACGGCGGCATTTTTATTTCCAACAACATTTTTTGAGCCGTTTTAGCGGCAGAAAGCGAGGTTTATATGGATTTTTTCAACAGCGCAGTTGACGTATTGCAGACTTTGGTAATCGCGCTTGGCGCAGGACTTGGCATTTGGGGCGGCATTAACCTCATGGAGGGGTACGGCAACGATAACCCCGGCGCGAATGCTCATGTACGGTAAGGAAGCAAGCAACCGAAAACAAGAGATAGACCGCCAG
>ERZ1026903.151-NODE-151-length-37381-cov-11.702567_pt1 | contig 37381 bp, 33 predicted proteins | sample MGYA00380180_ERZ1026903 | MGnify/ENA primary metagenome ERZ1026903 (study PRJEB33269, sample SAMEA4719816) | human gut metagenome | biome: human-associated habitat; feature: organic feature; material: feces | place: Cameroon | collected 2013-10 ... | reverse complement strand
AAATATTTATAGCAGTTTTCCTTGCCCAGTATCGGGGCATTTTTCAGCAGCCTCGAGACGCGTCGCCCCCATTAGTGCTTGCGTTTTTTTGCGGCGCGTTTCAGGCAACTTAAAATGCAACAAAAACGGTCACGCTTTTGATGCCGATTTTGAACACCCTACGCCATGCCCCATCTGCACCAAGTGCAAACGAGCATGTGCACTTGTCTGCACACGTTCTATGCACGCTATATTTTAATTATGTAAAAAGTGTCTGCACTCTGCACTTTTTGCATATTCTGTATTGATAATCAAGCACTTAAGCAGTGTATACACATCTACACTCCGTCTGCACTGGCATCTGCACGCACCTTGTTCCTATGCCACCACCTACGTTCAAATACACTGCTTGCACCTCCCTTCATTCGTTCACAAACTGAAACACGAACTGGCATAGGGGGAGAGATTTTTCAGACGGAGCAAGAGTCCTTTCTAACCCCCGTAACTGTATTTTCGCCCTCCCATAACAATGCTTGCGGCTATTCTGCACCCATTTCACCACGCCTGCATAAAGACTCGCATCAAAATGCAGACAGTGCAGACAAGTGCAGACAAGTGCAGACAAGTGCAGACGGTATCTACACGCCTAATCATCTGATTTTCATTGCATTACAAACAATAGTGCAGAGTGTAGACAAAATTGCAATTTTCTCTGTATAGCACGAACTCTGCAATAAGTATTCAGCGGAAACACGTATTTTTTTGGGGAGGGGGATTACCTCAGATGGCAAAGATTATGTAGCACGCCCCCCCCACACAAAATCACTAAAGTTTGCCCATATAAGAATATATTTCATTAAATTTGTACCATTACACATTCAGTACATTCACTGCTAATCATTCTTTCATGTATAAGTGACTTCAATGAAAACACAAGAGTTCAAGTACCTGCTGCTTTACATTTATGCAAATTAGGATATACCTACTTGGACGATAATGATATCTTGGCACAACTACAAGGTTTGAAGTTTAACGAAAACGTAGGTAAAGACAATGAGTAACGAAATGCAGTTCTTACTATACAATATGCCTGATGCTGAAGGCAAGGTGCAAGTGGTCATTAAGGACGAAACGCTTTGGTGCACGCAAAAGGCTATGGCGCAACTCTTTGGAGTGGGCGTTCCTGCTATCAGCAAGCACTTGAAGAACATTTTTACCGAAGGAGAACTTGCGGCCGACACGACTATTTCCAAAATGGAAACAGTCGTAAATCGTGGCATCCGTGGAGAGGTCAATGAATTGATTGATTTCTATTCTTTGGACGCTATCATTGCCGTTGGCTACCGTGTCTCATCCTTAAGGGCGACACGTTTCCGCCAATGGGCAACGAAAATTTTGAACGAATACATCAAGAAAGGCTTTGCCATGGACGATGATCGCTTGAAGCAGGGCACTGCAGTCTTTGGCAAGGACTACTTCCGCGAATTGCTCGAGCGTGTTCGTTCTATCCGCGCCAGCGAGCGCCGCATTTGGCAACAGATTACAGACATCTATGCGGAGTGCAGCACGGACTATGACAAGGACTCACCCACCACGCGCGATTTCTACGCGATGATTCAAAACCGTTTCCATTATGCCATCACTGGACAAACGGCAGCGGAAATCATTTACACCAAGGCTGACCACACAAAGGACAACATGGGGCTGACCACATGGAAGCATGCGCCTGATGGTCGCATTCTAAAGTCTGACGTGAACATTGCCAAGAACTATCTGCAAGAGAATGAGATTCGCCAACTTGAACGTGCCGTTTCTTCTTATTTCGACTACATCGAAAACCAAATAGAGAGGCACAATGCTTTCAACATGAAGCAATTTGCTGCCAGTGTCGATAAGTTCCTCACATTCAACGACTACAAGATTCTACCCGACAAGGGCAAAATCTCTGCGGCACAGGCTAAAAAGAAGGCGGAAGAAGAATACGACATTTTCAATAAAACCCAACACATTGACTCTGACTTTGATAAAGAGGTGAGAAAGATGTTGGAGAAGAAATAAGTAGGACTATTCAATATCCTAATTCCCCTTATACGATAAATGCGAGCAAAAAGCTCGCATTTATCGTATATCTAAAGCACTGCAACAGATTTACGTATTTGGCCTAATATACCAGATAGTTTTTTACTTTTCTTGGCTGTCCAATAGTTATATTGGGTTTGAAGTTCTGCCCAAATTGTTGTATATTCTGAAGCGTGCGTTAATATGTTTTAGCCTTGTAGGCATTTCTTCTCCGATATTTCGTAACTTTGCACAGATTATGTGTTGGAGGAATTTGTTGACGTGAACTAAACTGAATGCACGTTCGATTTCGTACCAACAGACACACTATACATATAAGGTATTGAAATAGCATGTCATCACTACACAATAAGAAAGCAGCTTACCACACACTTGGCTGCAAACTCAATTTTGCCGAAACATCGTCACTTCGCGACCAACTGGAACGCGAAGGGGTGCAAACCATACAAAAGGGCGAACATGCAGACATCTGTATTGTAAACACTTGCTCCGTAACCGATGTGGCCGACCATAAATGCCGACAGGCCATACACCGCTTTACACGCGAACACCCGGGTGCCTTTGTGGTGGTGATGGGTTGCTACGCCCAACTCAAGGCCGACGAAATCGCCACCTTTGACGGGGTGGACCTTGTGCTTGGCATGGAACAAAAAGGCGATGTGCTGCGTTACATTGAGGAACGTATGGCACAAAAGGAGGCCCTGAATGGCGGCGACGCCTGCCACGAGGCTATCAGTGTGCCTACCAAGGACATTCGCACCTTTGTGCCATCATGCTCGCGCGGTGACCGCACACGCTATTTTCTGAAAGTGCAAGACGGCTGCAACTATTACTGCACCTACTGCACCATTCCCATTGCACGCGGCCGCTCACGCAACGGCAGCATCGCATCGCTCGTTAAACAGGCCGAGCAGGTGGCCGCCGAAGGAGGCAAGGAAATAGTGCTGACGGGTGTCAACACGGGCGACTTTGGCCGCTCGACGGGCGAAACTTTTCTGCAACTTATCAAAGCACTCGACCAGGTGGTGGGCATTGAACGCTACCGCATATCGAGCATAGAGCCAAACTTGCTCACCGACGAGATTATTGAGTTCTGTGCACAGTCGCGCGCCTTCATGCCTCACTTTCACATACCGCTACAATGCGGCTCTGACACAGTGCTGAAACTGATGCACCGCCACTACGACACGGCCCTGTTTGCACAAAAAATAGCACGCATCAAGCACATCATGCCCGACGCTTTCATAGGGGTGGACGTTATTGTTGGTATGCGCGGCGAGACGGACGAGTGTTTTGAAGAGTCATACAACTTTATCAAGTCGCTCAACATCTCGCAACTGCACGTGTTCAGCTACAGCGAGCGCCCAGGCACCAAAGCACTGGAAATACCCTACGTTGTGCCGGCACAGACGAAACACGAACGCAGCCAGCGTCTGCTTGCGCTGTCGGAGGAGAAACGACGTGCGCATTATGCCCAATTTATTGGCACCACACGCCCTGTGCTGTGGGAGCACGCACGCGACAATGAACCCATGCAGGGCTTTACCGACAACTACATACGCGTGAAGCAAGCTGCCGGCGACCATGCCAAAGACAACCATGTGACTTTGGCCAAACTGGGTGATTTTACAGCCGACGGCGAATGCTTGGCTGAAGTGTTGGACCAAACTACATCTGCTCATGATTAAGACTGACAAAATAGCCATCGTCATACTTAACTGGAACGGGCGCGACATGATGCGCCAATTTTTACCCTCGGTTGTAAAGCACTCCAAAGACGAGGGTTGCGTGATTGTGGCCGACAATGGTTCGACCGATGGCTCGCTCGATATGCTGAAGGAGGAATTTCCCGAAATTGAATTACTGCCATTGCCGCAAAATTATGGCTTTGCCGAAGGCTACAACAAGGCGCTCGACCTGGTGGAAGCTCCCTACTACTTGTTGTTAAACTCTGATGTGGAGGTGCCCGAAGGTTGGTTGCGCCCCATGCTCGACTATATGGAGCAGCACCCTGAGGTGGCTGCCTGCCAGCCCAAACTGCTGAGCCAGAAAGACAAACAATACTTTGAGTATGCCGGAGCTGCTGGTGGATTTATGGACCGCTACGGTTATCCATTTTGCCGCGGCCGCATATTTGCCGATGTTGAACGCGACGAGGGGCAGTACGACACCACAGCACACCTGCTTTGGGCCACTGGCGCAGCCCTGATGGTGCGCAGCAAGGATTGGAAGGAGAGCGGCGGACTTGACGGCCGTTTCTTTGCCCACATGGAGGAAATTGACCTGTGCTGGCGACTGCGATCGCGCGGCAGAGGCATTGTGTGCGTGCCACAGAGTGTGGCCTACCACGTGGGAGGGGCATCGCTTGCCGCGGGCAATCCGCGCAAGACCTTTCTCAACTTCCGCAACAATCTGCTGATGCTCTACAAAAATTTGCCGGCCGACGAGCTAAAGCCTGTCATGCGTGTGCGCAAATGGCTTGACATGGTGGCGGCCTTCAAGTTCTTGATTACAGGCGATGTAGCCAACTTCAAGGCAGTATACAAGGCACGCAGAGAGTTTAGGCGCATGCTGCCTGACTTTGAGAAAGACCGCCAACACAACCTGCAGTTAGCCGTCGATGGCGGACACGGACTGCCCGAACGTATTGACCAAAGCTTGCTGCTTTTGTACTACGCGAAAGGCATTAAAAGGTTCAGCGCTTTGCATTTTTGATATTATTTCATATATTTGCAAACAAAATAACAGTATAGTTGAAACGCTTACGCTACATATTATCCACTCTCATGGTATGCTCGCTTGCAATTTGTATGGCAGCATGCCAGTTTGACCGTAACCTTATTAAAGAGAATGCTGGCAAGGACTTGCACATCATTCGTTACGACCGCATGGTGGACGACTATGTCAATACGGGCAATGTGGCTTTGTGGCAACGAATGAACACGGAGTTTCCACGCGAGACCCGTGCATTGATTGAGGACGTGCTGCACCTCGGGCGCGCCGACAATGAGGACATTGACGACAGCTTGATAGCATACTACAAAGACCCCATTTTGGTGCAGTTGCGCATGGACATATCGCGCAAGTTTGAGGACCTTTCGGTTTACGAAAAAGCTTTGTCTTGTGCCTTCAAGCGCCTTGAAGCCGAAGACAAGAATTTTGTAACACCCAAGATTTACGCTCAAAACTCGGCCTTTAACCAAAGCATTGTGGTGGGCGACAGCCTTATTGGCATCAGCCTCGACAAATACATGGGGGCTGATTACCCCGCATACAAAAAGTATTTTTACGAAAATCAGCGCGCCACAATGGAGCCCTCGCGCATTGTGCAGGACTGCTTATACTTTTACCTGAACCAACAGTTCCCTCCCACGAGACTGCGCATACGCCACACTTTGGGGCAGTGGCTTATACACCAAGGCAAAATTGCCTGGGTGGTGGCACAGCTCACTAATAAGAGTGCTATCGACATAGCAGCCTGCCAACCGGCCACCAAGGCATGGTACAAGCTGAACGAACGACGCGTGTGGAACACGCTGCGCAACGAAAAAATATGGAACAGCTATGACTCGTTGTTGCTACACTCTATTTTATATTCAAGCGATGCACGCCCTTATTTTGTCGACCCGCACTCGCGTGGCGTGGGATTGTGGATTGGTATGCGCATTGTAGAGGGCTACATGAAACATCACCCTGAAATGTCATTTGACGCACTGCTCCGTTATAACAACTATGATTTGATCAAGAAGGAGAGTAATTATTGACTCAAGTTTCGGATTTAGCCCGCCCGTGTTAAATCCGAAACTTCAATTATTGAAATATACACTATGGCTTCATTGTACCTTATACCCGTAACCTTGGGTGATACGCCCTTGTCGCAGGTGCTGCCTGCCTATAACAAGGACATTATTCTTGGGTTGCGGCATTTTATTGTGGAGGAGGTGCGCACAGCACGCCGTTTTTTGAAACAAGTTGACCGCGACATTGATATTGACAGTTTGACGTTCTACCCCATGGGCAAGCATGCCGATGCAGCGTTGTTTTCAAAATACCTCGACCCGCTGCGCAAAGGCGAGTCGGTTGGTGTTATAAGCGAGGCTGGCTGCCCCGCAGTGGCCGACCCCGGAGCTGACGTGGTGGCCATAGCCCAACGTGAGGGACTGCATGTGGTGCCATTGGTCGGCCCTTCGTCCATTCTGTTGGCCGTGATGGGGTCGGGATTTAACGGACAGAGTTTTGCCTTTCATGGCTATCTGCCCATTGCACCAGGCGACCGTGCCAAAAGGTTGAAACAACTCGAAAGCCGCTCTGCTGCTGAACACCAAACACAGCTATTCATTGAAACGCCCTATCGCAACCATAAGATGATTGCCGACATCTTGTCGACCTGCAACCCGCACACACGACTGTGCATTGCTTCGGGGCTTACTACCACACAGGAGTTTCTGCAATCGAAAACGGTGAAAGAGTGGAAGCAGACTCCCCCACCCGACTTGAACAAGATTCCTACCATCTTTGCCATTTACGCTGGTTAACGCTGGCATTTGTTTGCCGCATGGCCCGCGTGCTAATTTGGACAATACGAAAGTGTCCGGTAAAATGTGCAACAGCACATTTTACCGGACACTTGCCATTTACGCGTTATGCGAAGGGTGCTTAGAGCACAACTTTAACTACTTGGCCATCGGCCACAACCACATAGGTGCCATGAGGCAGCGCAGTGCTGTTGTTAACCTGTTGGCCAGCTGCATTATAGATGCTGTACTGGTTGGCATTCTCAACAACAATACCGCCGAACTTGGTATACACCTTTGCGGCAGAAGTCTGGTTGTTGTTAATTGAAGTTACCTCACCAAAGTTCTTGACAGAGCTGTCGCCCTGACCTGTCAGTTCGGCCACCTTGCCGTTCAGCGCCTCTACGTCGTAAGCCACATCGTTGGCTGTAAGGTACGGATAGTCGAGTTCGCTTTGTGCCAAGGCAATGGCTTGCTTGAGAGCCTCAGCCTTTTCGCCCTGCAAAGTGGCGAGCACCTGCTGCGCACTGCTGACTGCCTGCTGCAATCTGTCGGTCTCAGCCGAAGCGGGAAGCGGCACCAAGCGGAAGGTGAAGGCGTTCTTTGCCACCTTGTTGGCTATGGTGAGCGATGAACCAGCTGCATTGGGTGCAACGAACGAAAGCGTGTTGCCGCTCTTGGCATCAGTGGTGCTGCCGGCATGAATGGCCAGGTGCGAATCGAGCGTCCATTCGTCCTCATCGAGGAACAGTACAAACTTTGATGCTTCGGCAGTAGTGGCAGACTTAACAGCGTTTCCGTCAACCGTCACATTGGCGCCTGATTGCGGCAGCGTGAGGGTGGCAACGCCTTCATCATTTGTACTAATGAGCAAGCGCGAGCCTTGGTAGGTGTAATCTGTGCTCAACGAGGCATTGCCGTTGGCATCGAACGACACGAAACGTCCCTCGCTATTGTAGTTGTAGTCGGGGAATACGCTGACTGCCTGAATGCAATAGTAGCCATTGGCAACGGCATTGGCCAGTGAAACGGGCTTAGCCTCAACCAACTTGACACGTACCGCGCTGGTCTTGTCTTGGAAAGTCATGGTGCCGTCTGCATTATAGCCATAGCACTTCTCAGCGTTTTCGAAGGGAACCATGTAATATGAGTCGTCATCAGCCTTCTCAAAGGTCCACTTTTGGTTGTTGCCACCACTTGTTTGCCACTGCAGGAGTTTGTGATAGTTTGCATTATTTGAGTCAGAAGGATTGTCGATGTTGACATTGCCTACCGAGCTCTTTATGGTCCAATAATTTCCCGAACGGTTTATTTGCCATATCTGTCCTTCGTCTTTTACATCAAAAGGCTGCATGGTCAATATGGTGTTATTGGCCGTTGAACCATTATTGCTTAATGCTGCCGAAGTGTCGAATGTGCAAATTTGGTAGTAGTTGCCGCTGGTTATGCCATCAATGGTAATGACGGGCTCAACATACTTGACCAACTTGACACGTGTGTCGGCACCTTTGTCCTGAAATGTAAAGTTGCCATTGGCATCAAGCGCATAACATTTCCCGGCATTTTCGAATGGGATCATGTAATATGAGTCATCGTCTGCTGCCTCAAAAGTCCACTTCTGGTTGTCGCCACCATTTGTTTGCCACAAACAGAGTTTGTTCTCGAATTTGTCGTGTGCCTCAGAAGGATTATCTATATTAAATGCCCCCATTGCCGAGGTTATGCCCCAATAGTCTCCGTTTTGGGTCAGTACCCACACCTGGCCTTCTTCGGTGTCGCTCAAGTTGGTAAGTGTAAGCCTGACATCGTTTTTGGCCACTTCGCCACAGCTCAATGCTTTTGTGCCATCGAGCGTTACTATTTTGTACTTTTGACCGCTCACAATGTTGTCGGCCTGCACATTAAATGCGAATGCCAACAATGCGAAGAGCGTTAGAAATATCTTTTTCATAAATCTGATGTTGTATCGTTAGTAATGTATGTGCGGCCCTTTTACTGCAAGTCGATGTATTCGGTAGGCATTGAGAAGGTGATGCCGCGATGCTGAAGGTCGAGCATCAAGGGGCGTGAACGCTTTAAGAAGCCCTTCCACGAACGGTTCTTTTGTGCGCTCCAACCTGCCTCAGCCAATATCAGCGAACGTGGGTAGGCCTGGTAGAATATACGCTCTGGCGAATTGATAGATTCGCTCCACAAAGTGCCGGCCACGCCAAAGAGATTGTTCTTTTCAAATTCCTCACCTTTGCCCCAACCTGGGTCGAACTGGTAAACAGTCTCGAACGTGCGCACGGGCATACCCCAGTTTATCTCGGGCATATCGCCATTTGCCATGGGATAGTCGAAATAGCAATAGTCGCCAGGGCACATCATGATTTTGGCATTATTGTCGATAGCCGCCTGCACAGCAGGTTCTGTCAGACCATTACGCCAAGCAAATGTGACACAGCCCTCTTGTATCTCCTTAAAGTCGGTTTCGTACCAGAACATGGGTACCTTGTCGTACTTGGTGCGCAAGGTGTCAATAATACGGTCGAACATATACTTTTGCAGTTTCCAGTTTTCCGACCGGTCGGTAGTGGTGATACCGAGTTTTGTCTTGAGTTTCTTGTCCTTCTCGCAAGTGGTCCAACAGTCGAGGGCGGGATTACCGGCCTCATCACCACCAAGGTGAACATATTTGCATGGGAACACGTCGGCCAACTCGCGGAACACGTTGCCAAGGAACTCATAAGTAAATTCGTTGCCCGGGCAGAGCAGTTCGTTCGACACACCACAAGTGGTGCGGATAGGCACTTGCTTTCCACCACAAGTAAGTTCGGGGAAAGCATGAATGGCTGCCACTTCGTGACCCGGCATTTCGATTTCGGGCACAACCATGACATGATATTGTGCACAGTACTTGACGAAGTCCTTCATCTGCTCTTGTGTGTAGTAGCCCGAAATGGGTATCAGCATGTCGTCCATGCCCACACGCGAGGTGCTTTTCTCGATAAGTTGCGGATACTTCTTTATTTCAATGCGCCATGCTTGGTCGTCGACCAAGTGGAGGTGAATACTGTTAAGTTTGTAACGTGCCATTTCGGGCACAATCTCCTTCAGGCGTTCGTAAGGAACAAATATGCGGCAAGGGTCAACCATCAACTCGCGTACATGGGTGCGCGGTGCATCTTCGATGGTGATGGGGTTGGTTTCGATGCAACGGGCCGAAGCATTGTCGTCGATCATGAGTTGCTCCATGGTCATGATGCCATAGAACACACCCGCAGCCGTTTTGCCAGCAATGTTTACGCCGTTCTCGTCGATTGAAAGCGTGTAAGCCTCATCATCAGTGAGCGAGGTGTCGATAGAGAGCGTAATTTGTGCTGTGCCGTTATCGTTAAGAGTGGTTACGCCTGCACGGTCGGCAAGAATGCGCAGCAAGTGCGCCTTTTCGTTGGCCAACTCGTCGGGGCAGTTAATTTGTCCAACGTTCTGCCATACAAGCGGCTGACCCTGTGCTGAGGCCATTTTCAAAGGGATTGGCACCAAATTTTGTGCGGTGGCAGCTGTTGGGGCCACCCAACTTGCTGCACAAAGCAGTGCGATGGAAAGAAATATCTTTTTCATAAATATTGTGTCTGATTGAGGGTTAGTAATTTACTTTGAATGTACGATTGTTAACCTTGACAAGGTAAGCGCCTCTTACCTGTAAGGGCAACGCAATTTCACCCTCGCCCTGCAACGACTGCAAGAGCTGGCCTTGTGCATTGTACAACTGCACACGGCTGCCCTGAGGCAAATGCTTGAGCCATACCTTGCTGCCTTCGACAGTGGCAGTAACTTTGGCTAATGTCTGCTGGGTGCTGACCGTGGTGACAGTACCGATGTTGAAGTTTTTCCACACCTCGGCCGATTTATAAGCCTCTTCGCTACCCTCGGGCACCAACAAGTTTACATTGGCGCAGTCTACCCCGGCAAAGGCTGTGGCATCGACTGCTGCGGGAGTTTCGGCATAAACCTTTATGGTTTTGAGTCCAGTGCAACCGGCAAACGCACATGCTTTGAGTTCGGTGAGTTCGGCAGGCAGAATGACGCTTTCTATGCCGCTGCAACCTGAAAATGCGCCTTTGCCAAAATACAAGATGCTGCCCGGAATGCTTACCTCGCCCCGCAAACCGCTACAATTCATGAAAGCGGCATCGCCTAACTGCTGCAGGGCTCTCGGCATGCTGATGTGTGTGAGGCCCTTGCACTCGGCAAAAGCTGAGGCGCCTATGCGGGTTACCATCTTGTCGAGATTGATGTCGCCCGAAAGGCTGGTGCAATTAAAGAAGGTGTTGTTGCCTATCGACTGCAAAGTAGAAGGCAACTTGATACCCTCGAGACTGCTGCAACGCGAGAAAACACCATCGCGCAACACAACAAGGGTTGAAGGTATGCTGACAGTGCCCGCCAAACTTGTGCAACCCTCGAAAGCATACGAGCCAATGTTTACCAACTGACCCGAGCCAGCGAACTGAATGCCTTGTAACGACTTGCAGCCTGCAAAACAGCTGGCACCTATGCTGGTTGTTGTTCTCGAAAATGTCAGTGTGCCTGCCAAAGAGTCGCAAGCGAAGAATGCCTGCGAACCAATGGTTGAAAGGTTGTTGGGCAACACAAGACTCCGCAAGTGATGGCGCGAATGAAGCGCATTTTTAGGAATGTTCGGACAGTTGGCCGCCGACAGATCGAGCGAGGCCATTGAATAGCAAAGGTCACGCAACTGACGGAAATCGCTGTTGCCAGTGGTGGTCAACGTTCCCGTGAGTTTGACATTTACCAGGTTAGGCTGGTCTTTTGCCGCCACACTGGTTATGTTGCCAGTGGTCACATTTTGTGCCCAAGCGTATGCAGGCGAGCCGCACAACAATGAGCACATGAGCATGAATTGTAGACTTCTTCTCATAGAATGATGATGGGTAAAAAAGTTTGTATTCGCAAGTTTTATTAGGTCGTATATATCATCAGTTATTCATTTCAGAATAACTACCGGTAGCAAATGTACATAAAAATTATGTAACTGTGCAGAGTTTACTTGCAAAATGGGACATTTAACCAGTTAGGACGCCACATTCGCGCATAAAAATGATGTGCCAAGGCCCTCCTGACTTCGTCAATGCGTCACACAATCAAATGACGTAACGCTTCGTTTTTCAACATGCGCCATTCAATGGTACAAAAGAGCGATGAAGTTAGGAAAAAGCGCAAGCACTAATGGGGGCGACGCGTCCCGCGTCGGGTTTTTCAGCGGCCTCAAATACGGTTTGCTCACGGACACAAGCCCTTTGCCCGCCTGGTCGCGCCGTTGCACCTCGGGCGTGCGGTCAAGCACATTGTAGCGCATGTCGCACAGTTCGTCCATCAGGGTGATGGCTTGTTCTGTCAGACCGCAGTTAGTCGTGTTGTCAGTTGTTTGCGGTGCGCCGTCAGTGTCATTGCTCTTGCTTTTTTGCGGCTGGGGTGTTTCAGTGTTTTTAGTTTGTGGTTCTGGACTATGTCCGATAGCGTCTATCAGTTTGTCAACGCCACGTTTCACAATGGCATCGGCATAACGCAGCATTTTGTTAAGCATTCGTTTCATGGTAGTTACTACAATTTGGTTTAGTACAAAATTAAAGTGCTGCAAAGGTAACACCGAGGCATTGCACCCAACAAAAAAAGTGTACAATTTGTACACAAATATTTGCCCCCTCCCCGTCTGCCCACTTGTAAAAGAGTGCGTGTGTTTTTACTGCCATCTTACACTTTTTGTACGTAACAAGTTGATACACAGCGATTTCAAGAGTGTAAGATGATTTCAAAGTATCTTACACACTCCTGCATACATCTTACACACCCCACCCCGCCGTCGCGCAGTCGGTTTGGACGTATGCGGTGGGTTATACGGCATAGGGACGTAGAGAAATCTGTCGGAGCAACAGACTTTTCTGCCCCCCTATGCCGTGCTGTCTTCCTCCCGTGCTTGTGCCGTGTAGCAGCGTGAGGGTTGTGTAGGTTGCGTGTAAGTGGAATTTGTAGCATCTTACACTAAGTAAAGCGTTGATAATCAATGTATTACGATGCATTAGTGTAAGATGTAAGATACTCGGCAAGTAAAGTTATTGTAGTATGGTAAAGGTCCCGCTACCACGAAACGCAAGCACAAAACGCAAGCACAAAGCGCAAGTACAAAACGCTACCACAAAACTCAAGCACTAATGGGGGCGACGCGTCCCGCGTCGGGCATAAAAGCAAAGGCTCATACACTAAACACAAAAGTTCAGCACTAATTACATGCCTGTTTGTGAGCCCTTGCTTTAATGCCCGACGCGGGACGCGTCGCCCCCATTAGTGCTTGAGTTTTGTGGTAGCGTTTTGTGATGGCGCAGAAAAGTGATGAAGTCAGGAAAAGAGTGTGCCAAGGCCCTACATACATATAAGAGCCTTGGCACACCATTTTACATTATGTTGTCTGTTGGGGGGGTACCCCATCAACTTGTTTGCTAATTCCGCCTACGCGTTGGCACTGTCAAAATTACTTGAGCAATTCTGCCAGTTTCTCTTCAACCTTTGACACGCCAACCCCGCTGGCCACGATTTTGCCATCGGGACCTATGAGCAATGTGGCAGGTATGGCAGTGATGCCATAAACCTTGCCGGCCACACAATCCCAACCCTTGAGGTCGGAAAGGTGGTGCCATGGCAAGTCAAGTTTTTTGATGGCATTTACCCACGCTGCCTTGTCACCATCGAATGACAAGCCCACCACATCAAAGCCCTTGTCTTTATACTTGTTGTAAAGTGCTTTCAACGCAGGCATTGACTGACGGCAAGGACCGCACCACGAAGCCCAAAAGTCGACGAGCACATATTTCCCCTTGCCCACATACTCTGACAGTTTGTGCGTTTTGCCATCGACATCGGCCATCTCGAGGTCGGTAAACATAGAACCTACAGCCTGACGTTTCCACGCTTGAACTTTGTGCTTTATGTCATCACTTAACTTCGTGCTCATATAAGCAGAATTGCTATTTTCGGCCAAAGCTATCACGTCTTCCTGCTCCATGATGGGACTTACCCGCCACAGGAAGAATGCCGGAAACTTGAACTGCTTGTTTTCAGTGCAACACTGCTTGGTCAAGGCTACCAGTTGCTCGGTGCACTCTTCATTAACTTTTTCAAAACGATCTAACACACTGTCGGGTATTTGCTTGCCTGAGGCGCGCATGACACGGTACTCGTCACCAAGTTTGATGATTTTGCGCATCGGCACATCGAACTTGGCAGCCCATGCGCTCATGCCTTCATTCTCGGCATTGCCCGTAGCCTTTTCGCTGGTAAAATCTACCTTTACATCGCCTTCGAGCACCACGTTGACGCCTTCGTTTTGATTGTAAGTGGCTGCTGCAAAGATATTGCCATTGGCATCGCCCTCAAAACGGAACTGGCCATTGCTGACCGTCGTGCTGTCGATATGGGGTGATGCGCCCATAAATTGTAAATACACCTTCTTCACACCATTGGGAACTTGACCACTGACCGTATATCTCTGAGCCATGCTTGGAAGGGCTAATAGCGCACATAGCGCCAATACTGTTCGTTTCATTTTTATGTGTTTAGATTGATTGTTTGCCGAATTATCTTGTGCAAAGATAAACAATGTCGACCGAAATGCTTACTTTTGTAGCGGAAATAAGAACAAAACTCAAACACGGTAATGGAAAAGAGCGACAGCGTTGTAATAATTCCTACCTACAACGAAAAAGAAAACATTGAGAATATCATACGCGCCGTAATCGGCCTGCCCGAACATGGCTTTCACATTTTGGTCATTGATGACGGGTCGCCCGACGGCACCGCAGACATTGTAAAGCGCTTGATGGCCAACGAGTTCAAACACGAATTGCACTTGGTGCAACGCACTGGCAAACTCGGTCTTGGCACAGCATACATTGCCGGTTTCAAATGGGCTTTGGAGCACGGCTACGAATACATATTCGAGATGGACGCCGACTTCAGCCACGCTCCTAAGGACTTGCCCCGACTCTACAATGCCTGTGCCAAAGATGGGTACGACGTGTCGGTTGGCTCACGCTATGTAAGCGGTGTCAATGTGGTAAACTGGCCCATGGGACGCGTGCTCATGAGCTATTACGCCTCAAAGTATGTGCGAACTGTTACAGGGGTGCCCTTGCACGACACCACAGCCGGATTTGTTTGCTATCGTCGTAAAGTGCTCGAAACTATCGACTTGGACGCCATACGCTTTAAGGGATATGCCTTCCAAATCGAAATGAAGTTTACGGCTTACAAACTCGGGTTCAAAATCAAGGAGGTGCCCGTGGTATTTGTCAACCGCGAACTCGGCACGAGCAAAATGAGCGGTGGCATATTCAGCGAAGCATTGTTCGGCGTAATGCGCCTGCGATGGGCCGCCATGACGGGAGGCATCAAAGCCAAAAAATAACTTGCTAACTATAGGGTGGTTCTAAAAAATCTGTTTTTAGAGTTCTGCTATTCTGAAATGTGATTTGCACTTCTGATAGCGCACAAATCCCTAATTCAGAATTATTAGAACCACCCTATAATGTGCCAATGCGACAATTTGTTTTACCGCATTGGCACATTGTTAAATATAGACCTATGCACTTCAGAACTCAAATTAAGAATACTACTATCATAAACGAAGGCCGCCAGTTTGTTGGCACGCTCGTTATTGACGATGACCGCATCGACGAAATACTTGAAGGCCATGATGCCGAACCTACCATTCCGGTTGACGAGTCGATTGACGGCACCGGCTGCTACGTGCTGCCTGGTGTGATAGATGACCACGTACACTTTCGCGACCCCGGACTGACGCAAAAGGGCGATTTCTGCTCAGAAAGCCGTGCTGCTGCGGCAGGTGGTGTAACTACAATTTTTGACATGCCCAACAGCGTGCCTCAAACCACCACCCAAGAGGCATTTGACGAGAAATGGAAAATTGCAGCCTCAAAGAGTGTAGTCAACTATGGCTTGTTCTTTGGCGCCACCGCTGGCAACGCCTACGAGCTGGCCCATCTTAATCCACGCAAGGTGGCCGGCATCAAACTCTTCATGGGTTCGTCAACTGGTAATATGCTGGTTGACAACGAAATAGCCCTGAAGGCTATCTTTGAAAATGCCAAACTGCTGATCATGACTCACTGCGAGAATTCTGCCATCATAAATGAAAACATGAAGGCGGCACAGGCACAATATGGTGCGGACCCAAGCGTGGAACACCACCCCGAAATACGCAGCGAAGAGGCTTGCTACCAATCAACGGCACTGGCTGTGCGCCTGGCCCGCGAGAATGGGGCACGCTTGCACGTGGCACACTTGTCAACAGCAAAAGAGCTCGAACTCTTTGCTCCCAACGACCCACTTATTACGGCCGAAGCCTGTGTGGGACACCTGCTATTCTGCGACGAGGACTATGCACGACTCGGCTCACGCATCAAAGTAAACCCTGCTATCAAGACCAAAGCCGACCGCGATGCCCTGCGCGCCGCACTGTCGTCAGGCAAGATCTACACCATTGGCACCGACCATGCGCCTCATTGCATGGCCGACAAAATGGGAGGTTGCGCAAAAGCGGCATCGGGCATGCCCATGGTGCAATTTTCACTGGTTTCGATGCTCGAACTTGTTGACAAAGGCTTGCTCACCCTTGAACGCCTTGTAAAACTGATGTGTCACAACCCGGCCGATTTGCTGCAAATTGAAAACCGCGGCTACCTGCGTGAAGGATATAAGGCCGACATTGTCATGGTGCGCCCACACAGACCATGGACACTCACCCCGAACCGCATTCAGAGCAAATGCAACTGGAGTCCGCTTGAGGGGCACACCTTCCATTGGCGCGTTGAACGCACCTTCTGCAATGGGTTCCCCATCTTCAACCGCGGTCATGTAACGGACGAGAAATTCCGTGGGCAGGCTGTATGCTACAACAGATAACCATCGAATACAACACAAGCAAAGCTACGCAACAAAAAACTACACTCCTATTTATTATGCTGTACAAAATATATCAACTCTGCATAGCACTCCCCATCATTTTTGTAGCCACAGTCATCACGGCTTTAGTTACAATAATAGGCGGTTTGTTCAACGCCCATGTGTTTGGCTACTACCCCGGAAAGATATGGTCACGCCTTACTTGCTGTGTGCTACTACTGCCCATCAAGGTTGAGGGCCGCGAAAATATCGACCACAACCAAAGCTATGTGTTTGTGGCCAACCACCAGGGACCAATGGACATATTCCTTATATATGGCTATCTGAACCGCAACTTTAAGTGGATGATGAAAAAGGCTCTTCGCAAAATGCCACTCGTTGGATATGCCTGCGAAAAGGCACGCCACATCTTTGTAGACAAATCTGGCCCCAAAGCTATCAAAGAGACCATTGAGAATGCACGCCACACGCTACAAGGAGGCACATCACTCGTAGTGTTTCCCGAGGGCGCACGCTCCTTTACCGGCCACATGGGCATATTCAGAAAGGGTGCATTCCAACTGGCCGATGACCTGCAACTGCCCATTGTGCCTGTTACCATTGACGGTTCTTTTGATGTGCTTACCCGCATGGCCGGATTCAACTTTGTCAACCGGCACGCCATGCGTCTGGTTATTCACAAGCCCATATATCCCACATCGCACAGCCCCGAAGATATCAAAACTACAATGAATGAGGCTTACAATGTGATTATGTCGGCACTGCCCGAAAAATATCAAGGTTACGTTAAGAATGACGACCAGTGACCGACGTCACGCTATAAAGTGTACGAGTAAACGTATGACACTTGCAGAATAGACTCATTTAACAAACACGCGAAAGAGCGCAATAGTCCAACATGAAGCCCTTTTATTATGGCGCTTCAAAATGGACCATTGCGCTCTTTCGGTGTTTATGAGGCTCAAACTATAACACACCACACCACACAACTTAATATACGCACCAATCATAAAGTCCGTCAAGCAACGACTGCAAGGCAACCTTGTCACCACTACGCTCGACAATCCTCAGCAGGCGAGCCATAATCGAAGGTTTGGTCACACGGCATATAACAGGAGCGAAATGATCTTCATAGCGCAAATTTTCAGCCCCCCACTGCGCAAAGAACTCATTAAACCTGAACGAAGCATGACCATACGCATAGTCCAACACAAAATCAAGTATCATAGAATGCAAGGTTGACGGACGCGGATTGTGCAACTGCATGTATTCACGAAGCAAGCCACACACCCTTCCGTTGCTAACCTTAAATCCCTGCCGGCGCAAATACCTGCATATTACCCAGCCATAAGCGGCATGATACACAGGGTGCACATTTTGCGGCGTACACTCCATGGCATGTACGATGCTCATAGCTTTAGTTGGTTGGGTCTTGGATATGCGCTCCGCATAGTCTACCGCTGCAGCATGCGGCATGTGCTTTAGCAGCAAATTGTCATAACACTTGCGCCCTATGCCCTCCTCATCAATCATTGTGCGCAACAGATACTTCATGCACACAAAACATTTTGCAGCCACCTCGCCACCCCCGTCCGTAACCAAAGCCATTTTACACATGTCGTATATAACCCAAAAGAGCGACATTTGGGTCCATTCTGTGTCCATGAAGTGCAAATTGTCAAGCGCCGCATCAAGTGCCGCCTGCCAGTGCCCCCTCCGGCGCAAATCGTTTACATGATTGATTGACATGGCAAGTTAGTGTTCAAAATTACTATATGCGATGCGCAGGTGCTTTCCCAAAAACGGAATGTACGTTCTTTGGCGCATCTATTACCCTTTGTTTTCGGTCACATAACCTGCTATGTGCCTTCAAACAAGGATGAATTCTACCATATGATTGTGTAAAGATAGGAAAAACGCTCCTAACTGCCTATTACCTGTGCGCATTATCTCAAAAGTTGCACAATGAATCCCCATTCTACTGCCGCCTGCCGTAACAGATAGTACGCTTTTTGCCAACTACGTTTTGCAAAGAAACGCATCAAGATAAAATAATGTCAATTTGTACAACATTTTTGAGAAAAAAGCAGCCGAAACGTTTGCATGGATTGAAAAAGTCCGTACCTTTGCATCGATTAAAAAAGGCAATTGATTGTTTTACTTAAAATTTTAACAAACACAATGAAAAAGTTAGTTTTCATGTTCGTAGCTTTCGCAGCTATCTCTTTCGCTTCATGCGGTAACAAAACTTCTGACGCAGCTGCTGCTGATTCAACTGCTGATTCTTCAGTTGTAGACAGCACTTCTACTGACTCAGCTAACGCTGACTCAGCTGCTACTGACTCAGCTGCTGCTCCTGCTGATTCAGCTGCTGCTCAGGCTTGAGAGCCAGCTGCTTAACTAAAGAAGTTTAGCTAAGCGAACTCGCTACAACAACGAGAGAAACTGAAACCTGTAACACCGCGTGTTGCAGGTTTTTTTGTGCACCTATACATACCCAAGGGGAGAACCTGGCAAAATCACACATTGTGCGATAGCCATATTCTCCCTCTTAGTTTTTCAGTAAAGCCACCCTATTACAGGGTAAATAGGTGTTCAGAATTATTATAGGGTGGTTCTAAAAACAGAATTTTTAGAACCACCCTACAACAGCTGGTTGCATGCGCTACTGTGCAAGCCAATGATCTATCAGGTGACGTGCCAAACTCACCTCGCCTGGTATGGCTGGCATGTTGTCGCGCGAATACCACCCGCCCTTGTTGAGTTCAGACCGCTGCAACTGTATCTCGCCACTGTCATATTCAGCTATAAAACCAACCATCAGTCCACAAGGATAAGGCCACGGCTGCGACGCAAAATAGCGAATGTTCTTCACCTTTATGTGGGTTTCCTCCCACACCTCGCGATGCAAGCACTCCTCAAGCGTTTCACCGGTTTCTACAAATCCGGCCACAAGCCCAAGATAATCCTTTTTGAACTTGTTGCTTTGCACCAACAATATCTCCTGATTATCATGACGCGTAACAGCCACAATAATGGCCGTAGCCAGTGCCGGCCACACCTCCTTGCCACAATTTGTACAACGCTTTGATATGTCGGTATGTAATTTCATAGGCGCGCCACACACCCCACAAAACTTTGTGGTTTGGTCCCAATACAATATTTCACGCGCCTTACCCGCCATATTGTAGAGCGATGCCGGCAACACATCAAACGAGGCACGCAAGGGCACCATCTGCCATTCGTCGCCAAGCACGGGCGTGTCGAGTCGCGCTGTAAAACAAGCATGACCATTCAAATCGGGCAAATGATGCAAATGTTGCCATGCCTCCAAGCGTATTGGCGACTCGTCCCGCAATGGCACATCACCGCCCGACGTCAACAGCAATTCGTCCTGACAAAACAAAAAATAGTAATTCATCAAAATACCATTTAAGTTAATAGCAAGAGGCGGGCCTGTTCATCATCACAATGAATAGCCCGCCTCATAAGCTTGTTTATTCTAATCCGATAATATTACAAACCAAGGCTCTTTTTTACAGCCTCAATCTTTTCGTGTGCATCAGCCACAGCGCCCGCATAGCACTTCGGACATTGCATTGTGCCCTTTACTTCAACATAGAACTTGATCTTAGGTTCAGTACCCGAAGGACGAACGCTCACCTTGGTGCCATCTTCAGTATACCACTGCAGCACATTGCTTGGCTCGGGGAAGTCAACGGCATCAAGTGCTTTCTCTGTGCCATCGGCATCAAACTCCTTCAATGCCTCATAATCCTTGGTGCACACCACGCGCGAACCAGCTATTTCGGCAGGACGGTTAACACGGAAGTTTTCCATCATAGCCTTTATTTCGTCGGCACCAGTCTTGCCAGGCTTAACCACATTGATGGTTTTGTTTACTGCCAAGCCGTATTCCAAATATATCTCCATGAGCACATCGTACAGCGTCTTGCCCTGATCCTTTGCCCAAGCGCAAATTTCAGCAAGCAGCGAGCAAGCCGATACAGCATCCTTGTCGCGGCAGAAGTCCTCGGCCAAGAAACCGTAGCTCTCTTCACCACCGCCAATATACTGCAATTTGCCTTCGTTCAGACGAATTAAACGTGCAATCCACTTGAAGCCTGTGTAGCAGTCAAACATCTTAATATTATTTTTGTCTGCAATAGCCTTAATAAGTTCAGTGGTCACAATCGTCTTTACAACAAAGTCGTTAGGCTGCATCTTGCCTTGAGCCTTGCGGTTCATGATGATATAATAAAGGAATATCATGCAAGTCTGGTTACCATCAATCAGCACCCACTCGCCCTTATCGTTCTTGCAAGCCATGCCCACGCGGTCGGCATCAGGGTCCGAAGCCATCACTATGTCAGCATCGATGCGCTTAGCCAAATCAAGTGCCATTGTAAGAGCCTCGCCATTTTCGGGGTTAGGACTCTTCACTGTGGGGAAATTGCCATCCTTCACCATTTGCTCAGGCACGCAATGCACATTCTCAAAGCCCCAAAGCTTCAACGAATCCGGAATAAGCATCATGCCAGTACCATGCAACGGCGTATACACAATCTTCAAGTCCTTTTGACGCTTGATAGCCTCGGGGTCAATGCTCAATGTGTGTACCTTGTCAAGATAAATCTTGTCAATTTCCTTGCCAATAATCTGTATGAGTGCCGGATTGCCCTCAAACTTGATATCCTCAACCTTCACCTTGTTCACCTCGGCAATGATGCCCTCATCGTGTGGAGCAAGCACCTGCGCGCCATCGTCCCAATAAGCCTTGTAGCCATTATACTCCTTCGGATTGTGGCTGGCGGTCAAAATGATACCGCTCTGACAACCAAGGTGACGTATGGCAAACGACATTTCGGGGGTTGGACGCATGTCCTCAAACAAATACACCTTGATGCCATTTGCTGAGAATATGTTGGCAGCAGTTTCAGCAAACAAGCGGCTGTTATTACGGCAGTCGTGTCCTACAACCACGCTAATTTCATCGCGGTCCTTGAAATTGATATTAAGGTAGTTTGACAAGCCTTGTGTGGCTGCACCAACAGTATAGATGTTCATACGGTTTGTTCCAGGGCCCATAATGCCACGCAAACCACCAGTACCAAACTCAAGCGTTTTGTAAAAAGAATCGATAAGTTCGGTCTTGTCTGAATTTTCTACCATGGCCTTTACGGCCTTCTTGGTCTCGGCATCGTAGCAGTCAGAATCAATCCACTGCTTTGCCACCTGCTCACACTGAGCTACAAGCTGATTATCCATAATTGAAATATTTGCATAAACAAGCGGCCGGCTGCTGCCATGCCGCCATTTTTTGTTTGCTATTATTACGACGAGTAGGCTTCAAGTGTTATACCACAAAAGTACATTCTGCGCAAAAGCTGCGCCCACCTACTTACAAAATAAAAATTGAACCTGTATTACTAATCCTGCCCAAGCACTACTTCATAGGCAGCACTTCAATCCAATAGTCATCAGGATCGTTAATGAAATAGAGTCCCATCTCTTCGTTCTCGAAGCACACGCACCCCATTTCTTTATGATAAGCACGCACCGCATCATAATCACCAGGCACACGCAGGCAAATGTGCGATTCATTGTCACCCAGTTCATAGGGGTCTTTGCGGTCACGCAACCAAGTGAGTTCTAACTTGAAATCACTCAATTCGTTTTTCAAATACACGATTTTGAACGCACCGTCCGGCCCTTCAATCTCACCACAAGGCTTAAGACCAAGTGCCTTGCCATAAAACTCTATGCTGCGCTTCAAATCGAGCACATTGATGTTGAAATGATCAAATTTAGCTGTTACTTCCATTGCAGTCTGAATTGATACTTTGGTTTGTTTACAAAGGTACGAAAAAAACTCAGCAAACAAAGTGGCGCATGAATAATTTAGCAGTAATTTTGCAACAGCACAAAACTAAAAACTACATCATTAAGTAGGTGTTCAAAATTATTTTTACATTGAAAGTGCATTGTCGGGGTGCAGATGTTTCCTTCGGGTGAGGGAGCATAGCGGGCTATGTGACCGAGGCCGAAGGGAACAGATGCACCTCGAGAATGTGCTTTCAATGTGAAAATGACACCTACTGATTATATAAAATAATTTTAAACACCTACTTATGCTTGACACCATTATCTTTGATTTGGACGGCACACTGCTTGACACATTGGACGACCTTGCAAACAGCGTGAACTACGCGCTGCGTACACACCGACTGAAAGAACGTTCCATCAAAGACATTCGACGTTTTTTGGGCAACGGCATCAGATATTTGATGACAAACGCCGTCGACAATGCCGTAACGGGTGATGATTTTGAAACGGTGTTCCAAACATTCCGCACACATTATGTGGCACACTGCCTGGACACCACACGCCCCTACCCCGGCATCATGCAACTGCTTGAAACACTCAAATCAAAGCAAATAAAAATGGCCATTGTATCGAACAAGCTGGATCCCGCTGTACAAGAACTGGCCGAGCGCTTTTTCAAAGGATACATTGACTCCGCCGTGGGCGAAAGCAAAACCGTGCGCCGCAAGCCCAACCCCGACGCCGTGCTTAAAGCCATGCACGATTTAGGCACTACGGCCGAACATGCCATATACGTTGGCGACTCCGAAGTTGACCTTGAAACAGCCAAAAATGCCGGACTGCCATGTGCCTTGGTCACCTGGGGGTTCAGAGACGAGGACTTTCTGCGCTCATTACCACTACAAAACGACACACATTTTATCAACCAACCTGCCGAATTACTCAAACTTGTATGAACAGGCAACTGCCTATCACAATACAAATTATACAGACTGACACGCTGCAAAACAGACTCGTAATGGCTTCAAAACAGTAAAATCGCGCCTTAAAACGCAGAAAAACGCAGCAAAAACAACTAAATTAACATATAAATTCGCCATTGTCGTAGACTGTTACATTTCATACGTTCCTTTGCATCACGATTTTGAAAGCAGCCTAAGCGCACTTTCCAACAAGCTGCTACATAAAACAACTCATAAAATACACAGCCATGCAAAAGAACAATTTGACACTTCACAACGCAGCCAATCCCGAGTGGAAACTCATCAGTCTGCTTACGCTTGCCACTCTCACACAATGGCTTAAGCGCACAAGCGCCATACAGACACTAAAGAAATGCTACGCCGACATCATGGGCATTAAACTGACATCAGAACAAACCGTTTACGTGTCGTATGCACAGATTGCGAGTGTGCTTACGCTCATGCCCTTCAACATCAATCTGGGCTGGCGCGCCCTCTTCTTTATGTGCTTCTGCATTATGGTCAAGCAGTCGGGCATTACACAAGCCATTCACGACGACGGCGCATAACTTTACTATCACAACACATCACAGGCCCGGGTATGCACTTATCTTAAATGTCGGAGAGCATACCCGGGCCTGTAATAAATAGGCGTTCATACTTGGTGTTCGCTGTCCGGTGAAACGGAACGTAAACATGCGAACAAACTCAAGCACCAAACGCTACCACTAAACGCTACCTCTAATGGGGGCGACGCGTCCCGCGTCGGGAAAATGCAATGTTTATACACTAAATAAAGGCTCACAGACGGCACAAATTACACGTCTGTCTGTGAGCTTTTACCTAAATTCCCGACGCGGAACGCGTCGCCCCCATTAGAGTTAGCGTTTAGTGGTAGCGCCTAATGCTTGAGTACGTTCGCATGTCTACGTTTTACCAGATAGCAATAAAACTCATGCTATAAAGAGGGGGCCATTGTCACCCTGCAAAACACCTGCATATATCGAAAAAAACGGGAGAAGCACTTATGTGCATTCTCCCGTTATACTTTCGTATTGAGCTGTAATGTGCTTATCGGCACTAATTACTTAGCCTTAGCTACGATGGCCTTGAAAGCCTGAGGATTGTTTACAGCGAGGTCGGCGAGCACCTTACGGTTGATCTCGATACCAGCCTTGTGCAAACCACCCATGAGCTGTGAGTAAGAAAGACCTTCGAGACGAGCTGCAGCGTTGATACGCTGAATCCACAAAGCACGGAAATTGCGCTTTTTGTTACGACGGTCGCGGAAGGCATAAGTCAGACCCTTTTCCCAAGTATTCTTGGCTACGGTCCAAACATTCTTGCGGGCACCATAGTAACCGCGAGTGAGTTTGAGAATTCTCTTACGCTTAGCTCTTGAAGCTACGTGATTTACTGATCTTGGCATTTTGTTGTTACATTTTGGAAGTTAGCGTCGGCTGCCACATTATATTTTAGTTGCATGACAGACGAACTTGGAAGCTGAACATCCGGTTAGACTTTAATGTGAAAGATTAAAAGGTTTGGATTGCTCCTTTACAGTTAAACCCGCTAAGAGGATTAACGGAGGCAGAGGAGTTCGCGAACCTGACGGCGGTTAGTGCTGTCGATGATAGCTACGTGGTCAAGGTTACGCTTCTGCTTCTTAGTCTTCTTAGTCAGAATGTGACTGTGGTAAGCATGACGTCTTTTGATCTTACCCGTTCCAGTGAGAGCGAAACGCTTCTTTGCACCAGAATTAGTCTTTACTTTTGGCATTTTCTTTTGTTGTTTTATTGTTAATATATCACTGCGGCTACGTGAGATACCGAACGTAGCGCGCGAGCTATTCAGTTATTGCTTCTTTTACCCGAGCGCAAAGATTAGAAATCCTCGCCCTCAACAAAAGGACCAGTATACTCTTTCTTGGCCTTCACCTGAGGTGCCTTCTTTACAGGCTTAGGTGCTTGTTCGTCCTGAGCTTCGCTGGCATCGGCCACAGCCTCAACCTTTTTGGGAGCTGCAGTCTTTTTGGGCGCGATGAAGAGTATCATGCGCTTACCCTCAAGCACAGGCATTTGTTCAACTTTGCCATATTCTTCAAGGTCATTGGCAAAACGGAGCAGAAGCACCTCGCCCTGTTCCTTGAACAATATTGAGCGACCACGGAAGAATACATAAGCCTTTACCTTGTCACCCTCAGACAAGAACTCCTTGGCATGCTTCAACTTAAAGTTGTAATCATGCTCATCAGTTTGCGGTCCGAAGCGAATTTCCTTCACCTCTATTTTAACCTGCTTGGCCTTGAGCTCCTTCTGACGCTTTTTCTGCTGATAGAGGAACTTTGAATAGTTGATCAAGCGACATACAGGCGGAACAGCATTGGGGGAGATCTCTACGAGGTCAACACCCTTTTGCTGCGCAAGCTGAATGGCCTGACGCGTGGGCATTACTTCAGATTCTACATCATCACCTACAATACGTACCTCGCGGCAACGTATCTGTTCGTTAATGCGATGCTGTGGCTTGTTGTTATTGCGGTCGCGGCGATTATTCTTCTGCGGTGCTGGCATTAAATGAGTATTTGAGTTTATAAGTTTACGAGTTGACAAGTGAACGAGCGATTTTTCACGCGCCACGTATCCTTGTAGACTTTCAACTTTCTTTTATTTTAGTTTTTATCGGCTGCAAATTTACACCTTCTTTTTTGAATATCAAAGCATAACTATGTTTTTTACACGTATTTTTCATCACGTCGTTACAAAATAAGGCCTTTACCTCCGCCTTTATTAGTAAAACTGCACGCCAAAACGTCGTCACAAAATCCTGTTGCAACTATGGCAAGAGCTGATAAGCTGAAGTACGAACAATCCACATTATTGAAGGACGATGACTGATGGGGCATGAAACGTACTCAGGCGCACTTGCAAACTATGCCAGCCGTATCCGGCAAACGCATAGATCCATACTGTGTAAACAAGTGTAGACAAGCCACGGTTATCACCCTACCCCATATATTGGGTTTTAGCCGTTTTGTCTGCACTCTGCACTTTTCACACATAAACGTTTGATTATCAGATGTTTGAAGCGTGTAGACAACTCTTAAAATCATCTACACACCTGTCTACACTACAACATGCACCATAACACTTCATGCACAACTTATCACACTTTGCACAAGCAGATTTTACCATGCCGCCACTGATAAAAACGATTACGGGAGGCCGTACCATCTATTACTCCAAATGAAACGCCTACCTCGCACAACCGTAACAACGAACTGCCTGCACCGACAACTCTAACCTATACAAACAAGATGCTACCATGCTGGCAGCCGTGCAGACAGTGCAGACAAAAGTGCAGGCAGTGCAAACAAAAGTGCAGATAGTGCAGACAAAAAGTGCAAGCAGTGCAGACGAAGTGCAGACAAAATACACATTTGTCTACACTCGTAAGATAATTGATTATCAACACTTTAAGACGGAAAGTGCAGAGTGTAGACAAAATTCGAAAAACTATATAGAGGAGGTTTGACGACGAGACTAAAGTGCAGAATACTTGTATGCACGCACACCACAATTTGCAACGCAAAAAAGTGTGCCGCTTACGTTTTGAACAATACGTAAACGGCACACCTTATGCCATGTGGTTGTTATGTGAAATGGCTTATGAACCTCTGAATTTTGATTAGAATTTCTCGGTCATTTCCTTTACTTCGTCATTCACCTTCTTTGCAAAGTCGGCAATAGAGAGAACGCCCTGGTCGCCTTCGCCCTGCTTACGCACAGCTACAGTGCCGTTGGCAGCCTCCTTCTCGCCCACTACGAGCAGATAAGGCACATGCTTCATTTCGTTGTCACGAATCTTACGGCCAATCTTCTCCGAACGATCGTCAACGTATGCACGCACGTCCTGTGCATTGAGTTCTTCGCTCACCTTCTGTGCGTAATCGTTGAACTTGTCTGAAATAGGCAGCACAGCCACCTGGTCGGGAGTAAGCCACAAGGGGAACTTGCCGGCAGTGTGTTCGATAAGCACAGCCACGAAACGTTCCATTGAGCCGAATGGTGCACGGTGAATCATTACAGGACGGTGCTTTTGGTTGTCTGCACCAGTGTATTCCAACTGGAAGCGTTCGGGCAGGTTGTAGTCAACCTGAATGGTACCCAACTGCCAACGACGTCCAAGAGCGTCCTTCACCATAAAGTCGAGTTTAGGACCATAGAATGCAGCTTCGCCGTATTCGATGTGTGCGGGCAGGCCTTTTTCCTTGCAAGCCTCGATAATGGCTTGTTCGGCACGTTCCCAATTTTCTTCTGAACCGATGTATTTTTCGCGGTGCACCTTGTCACGGAGTGATATTTGTGCCTCGAACTTGTCAAAATTCAGAGCCTTGAAAATAATCATGATGATGTCCATCACACGAAGGAACTCGTCCTTTACCTGCTCGGGTGCACAGAAGATGTGTGCATCGTCTTGAGTAAAGCCACGTACACGCGTCAATCCGTGAAGCTCACCACTCTGCTCGTAGCGGTATACCGTACCAAACTCTGCACAACGGAAGGGCAATTCCTTGTATGAGCGCGGACGCCATGCAAAAATTGCGCAGTGGTGAGGGCAGTTCATAGGTTTGAGCATGTATTCCTCACCCTCTTCAGGTGTGTGAATGGGCTGGAAAGAATCCTTGCCATACTTTGCATAGTGGCCTGAAGTTACATAAAGGTTCTTTGAACCGATGTGAGGTGTCATAACCTGCTGATAACCATAACGCTTTTGTATTTTCTTCAAGAAATCTTCCAAGCGCAAACGGAGCTGTGTTCCCTTAGGCAACCACATTGGCAAGCCCTTACCCACGAGGTCAGAGAACATGAAGAGTTCCATTTCCTTGCCAATTTTGCGGTGGTCACGGCGCTTGGCCTCCTCTATCATCTGCAGATATTCATCGAGCATCTTCTTCTTGGGGAAGGTGATGCCGTACACACGGGTCATCATCGGACGCTTTTCGTCGCCACGCCAATATGCCGAACTTACCGATGTCACCTTGATGGCCTTGATAGGTGCAGTGCTCATCAAGTGCGGGCCACGACAAAGGTCGGTATAATTGCCCTGTGTGTAAGTTGTGATATGACCATCTTCGAGCTCTTCAATCAACTCGTTTTTGTAGGTCTGGCCACGGTCGGCAAAGAACTTCAATGCGTCGGCCTTTGAAATGTCCTTACGTACAAGAGCCTCTTTCTTTTGAACGAGTTCTTGCATCTTCTTTTCAATCTTGGCAAAATCGGCTTCACCGATTACTACGCCTTCGGGTGGCATCACATCGTAGTAGAAACCATTCTCGATAGCCGGACCAATACCAAACTGGGTGCCTGGCCACAACTCTTGCATGGCTTCGGCCATGAGGTGGGCTGATGTATGCCAGAAGGCGTGCTTGCCCTCTTCATCGTCCCATTTATAAAGATTGATAGTAGCGTCTTCGGTAATTGGGCGATTGAGTTCTACCGTTTCGCCATTCACACCGCAAGCAAGCACATCTTGCGCCAAACGCTGCGATATGCTTTCTGCTATTTGCAGACCTGTTACGCCGTTTTCATACTCACGTACAGACCCATCAGGAAAAGTTATTTTTACCATAACATTATTTGGTGTATGTTCTTAATTGGTGGCAAAGTTAGTGCAAACCGAATGCAATGCAAAGCAAAAAAGCAATTTTTTGCTTTGCATTGCTGAGGTGCAGCCTAACTTGCAGAAAGTTTACTGCATATTTTATAAAGCCCTGTGCAGTATTTTCAGAATGATAATGATACTTTTGCACCGCAACATCAACCAACATACATATATATAATATGCCAACACGAATTGAACGAGAAAAGCAAACCGTTGCACAGATGATTAAAATCTACTGCAATGGCAAACATCACAGCAAGCAGCTTTGTGCAGAATGTCAAGAGCTACTCAACTATGCCCAACTTAGACTCGAGCGCTGCAAATTTGGCAACCAGAAGCATACTTGCAAAAAGTGCCCCGTTCATTGCTACAAGCCTTATATGCGACAAAAGATGTGTGCTGTAATGCGCTACGCGGGCCCTCGCATGCTATGGTACCACCCCATTGCCGCCATACGGCACATGCTAAATCATTAACCCGAAATGGTAGTAACACTTTTGCCGTAAGCATGCTGCTATACTGAATTGTTAACAAGCTTATACCCATGCGTGTGAGCAGCGAAAGCGAACGTATCGGCCTCGACATGAGCCAACACGGTGAGAGCTACAACTTTGCTGACATGGAGGACGAGGTGAACGATGACGGACAGCTGCGTTACTAAATACGCTTTTCAGGCGTTTTTACTTAACAATTTGTATGGTTGAGGCGCGCGTTCGTGTTAAATGAGACAAAAAAATGGCGAAAAGCAAGTGCTTTGGTATACACTCTATTGTCGTATATTGTAAATTCGCGGTCAGTAAAATTAAACAACCTATTTGGATATATGACACGTAAATATCTTCCGTTATGGGTTCTGGCCTTGACTTTAGGCCTCCAATCACCCGCTATGGCTGCTAATGCAGTTCCGTCAAACCCCGCTGACCTTACAGTTGCTGCCGAGAGCGCAGTTAACTCTGTAGTATACATCAAGGTCGTAACAGGTGGCAAGACACAGACTATTCAATATTCTGACCCATTTGAAGACTTCTTCGGCTTCGGCGACTTTTTTGGCAACGGCAATGGACAGCAACGCCAACGCATACAAACTCCTAAACGCGTAGGCGCTGGATCTGGTGTCATTCTGACTGAAGACGGCTATATCGTAACCAACAACCACGTAGTGGAGAATGCCGAAGAAATGACCGTGAAACTGAACGACAACCGCGAGTTCAAAGCACGCATCATCGGCACCGACAAATCAACCGACCTGGCACTTATCAAGATAGAAGCCAAGGGCTTGCAAGCCATCAAGGTGGGCAACTCCGACAATCTTAAATTGGGCGAATGGGTTTTGGCCATTGGCAACCCGTTCAGCTTGACATCTACCGTTACGGCTGGTATTGTCAGCGCCAAAGCCCGTAGCCTGAATGCCACACCTGGCAGCATCGACAGCTACATTCAAACTGATGCTGCCATCAACCCTGGCAACTCTGGCGGCGCCTTGGTCAACACCAAGGGCGAGCTGGTAGGCATCAATGCCATGCTTTACTCACAAACGGGTTCGTTCTCAGGTTATGGTTTTGCCATTCCTACTTCTATCATGAACAAGGTGGTTGACGACTTGCGCAAATACGGCACAGTGCAGCGCGCCTTGCTTGGCATTTCGGGCATGGACGTAAGCAACTACATCGACAGCCAAAAGGACAAGGGCAAGAACCCTGACCTTGGCACCGTAAATGGCATCTATGTGAAGGAAGTTAGCGCTGATGGCGCCGCTGCCGAGGGTGGTCTGAAAGAAGGCGATGTAATTACAGCTGTCGACGGCAAGAAGATTGAGAAATTTGGCGAGCTGCAAGAGTTGCTGACCAATCACCGTCCTGGCGACAAGGTGACAGTTACTTATCTGCGCGACAAGAAACAACACTCTGCTACCTTGACGCTGCGCAACGTTCAAGGCACTACCGCAGCAGTTCAGTCACTTGACATTACGGCAATGGGGGTGGGCTTGCGTCCGCTTACCGACAGTGAAAAGAGCGAACTCAACATGCCTTATGGTTTGATGATCACAGCTATTCGCGAAGGCAAGATGAAAGAGGCCGGATTGACAAAGGGCTTGATAATCACAAAGGTTAATGATCGTGAGATGCGTACTACCGACGACTTTGACGAGGTAACCAAACAAGCAAACATGAGCAGCGACCGCGTGCTTTGGATTCGTGCCAAAACTCAGACTGGACTCAACCGTTCATTTGCTGTTGAATTGGCCGACACCAAGGCTGCCCACAAGGACAAGAGCAACACGAAGAAATAACATCATATTAAGGTTGAAATAACTGCAAGCGTCCGCGCTTGGCTGTACTAATCACAACCGCTCCGCACGTGCATCAAGATAGATGCCACATGCGGAGCGGTTTTTATTGTTGTTTGTCGAGTATTATCAACGTGCTGTCAGATTTTGTTGACGGTGTACGGCAAATGATTGCATCTCGACAAGCCGGACAATCAGTTTATATCGGTTAAAGAGTTGCCCCGTTTAGCTCTTACCCCCTTATTACGAACAAAGCGACTCGTTTCGCAACGAGTCGCTTTTGAATGTTTTTGATAGGTATTAGTTCTTTAAGGTAAAAAGATTGTATTTAGGATAACGGTGCAAAAGTAGCCCCTTATTTTTACATAGCCAAGTAAACACTAAACAAATTTACGTTATTACTTACTTTTTGCTACATTAGGAGCGCAATTTTGATTTTAAGCGGTCCAATTTGTTAGCATTTCTTTCATAAGCCCCAACGTTCGTGTTGTATTTTGGCAGTCTCATATCAAAAGTCGAACGACAAGCGCGCGTTAATCTGGCGACCAGTCAAGTAGTTCGGCACAGCATATTGGGTGTTAGTAATATCTGTCACCCAATAGTATGAATTGACGTTATCTATGCCCAAAAGGTTGAAGCAATCCAACCCGAGCCAGATGTTTTTGAACAGACGTCCCATGCCACGTTGTATGTGACGGTCACTATTGTTCAACAAACGATAGCTCATGCCAATATCCACACGTTTGTAGGCTGGAGCACGAAGCGTTTGCTTCGACTTGTCACTGCGTGGAGGCCCAAACGGCAAACCATCGGCAAAAGCAGCTTTAAGCGTGAAACGCCAACGCGTAGTTCCCGGAAAATAATCGGTAAAGAACAACGACACGTTATACCTTTGGTCTGTGGGACGCGGAATAGACAGGCCGTCTATTTTTTCTTTGGTACGCATCAGCGAGAATGTAAGCCACGAATCTGTACCGGGCACAAACTCGCCATACAACTTAAAGTCAACACCTGCTGCATAACCACTCGACTCATTACGGCCATAATATACCACACGCACATTATCTACCGTGTATGGTATCAAGTGCGAAAGGGCTTTGTAATAAGCCTCAGCCGTAAACTTGAACGGACGTCCCGCGACCTTGAACAAATAGTCGGCACCGAACACAAAATGTATAGAACGCTGCGATTTGATGTCACGATTGAGCTGAACCGTAGCAATGCCATTTGTCAACGTCGTATCCTTCAACTCCTTGTAAAAAGGTGCCTGGTAATAAAAGCCCGTGGCAAAGCGGAAGGTCCAATGGTCGGAGAATGATGGCAACAACCCCATCGACACACGCGGCGACACTATCGTTTCTTTATTCCAGTCCCAATGACTCAGACGTACACCATACGTAAGGTTGAACAAGCCCATCTTTGCACGTATGCGCCAAGTGTCCTGTGCGAAAAGCGATATACGCGAAGTTGTAATGTCTGATTTCGATCGCAAACTGTAAATGAGGTTCAACGCTGTTGGATTATATGGCAATGAATAGCCCATCGAATCGCGCATTTCCCACTCACGCGAATTGTCATGAATAGTCTCGCGTGTCCAATTAAAGCCCGCTTGCAGCGTATGACCGGTCAACTTGGTACGGAAACGCAGCCCCGTGTTCATCACACGCGCCCTCAAGCGGTTACGTGCGTGTTCCAAATAGGTGCCGACACCCAACTGCTCGGCCGTCGTGGCCTCATTCAGCCAATATTGCCCCTGTATGTCATAAGTTTCATGCTCTTGTGTGGCATAAGTTGAGAACTGCAAGGCCAAATAGGTATCTGGATTAAAATGGCGCGTGAGAGTTGCTGCTCCAAACATGGTTTTGAAAAAGTCCTTTTCCTGACCGTCGAAATACACAAGAAAGGTTTTAGCTTCACTGATTGTACCAAACTTCGTTTCGCGGTTGTGCGGCACAAAGTTGTAATGGTTGTCTGATATATTACCCAACACATCAAATGACCACCGACGATTGGGACGCCACGAAAAGAATGCCTGATAGTCGAGAAAGTTCGGGCGGTACTCGCCATTGGTATCTGTCGAGCCCAAAAGATAGCGCGTGGTTTTGTAACGCACCGACGACATCAAGCTCACCTTTTTGTTACCCCAACCCACATACGCGCCAGCACCAAGCATTGACGCCTGTGCAGTAGCCTCAAAATTCTCAGGGTGCTTGTACGTAATATCTAGCACCGACGACATTTTGTCACCATAACGTGCCTCAAAGCCGCCCGACGAAAAACCGATACTCTCCACCATATCTGAGTTGATGATAGAAAGCCCCTCCTGCTGCCCCGAACGCACCAGCATGGGACGGTACACCTCGATACCATTAAGGTAAACACAGTTTTCGTCAAACGAACCGCCACGCACATTATACTGCGACGACAATTCGTTGTGTGTGCTCACACCGGCCTGCGTGGCAATAATCTCCTCCACCCCATTGCCTGTGGTTGACGGAGTAAGTTTGGTATCAGGTTGTGTAATACGCTGCGTAGTAGTTGTTTGCCTGCCTTGTCCCGTCACCACAGCTGTGCCAAGTGTGTTGTTCGAGTCGAAAGGTGGCAACATGACATCAAGACGCACAGAGTCGCCCGGCGAACGCAACAAACGTTTGCGTGTTTCATAGCCTATCATTGAATAAACTATGCGCACACTGTCTTCTGACGCGCACCACAAGTTGTACTCGCCCTTCAAATTGGTAAATGTCAGCGCATTCTGTCCCACAGCCCTTACCGAAGCCAATTCGATTGGTGCCCCTTGGTCATCTTTTATTACACCGAACACGCGTGTGCGCCTTTGGGCATATATGTTAGTGGCCGCCATTGCAAACAGCAACAGCAGCCATACGCCATTTAATATCTTGTTGTATTGTTTGTTTGAAGCCATATAAATATGATAACGGCATATTTCCATGTTTATTGCAAATATCGGGAGTTTATTTACCCTCTCCCACCCTGCGACATCTCGCCTATCTGCTACACCTTACTTATTAAAACTCAACGGCGCAACTTTCGATGTGAAAGCTGCGCCGTTGCGTGGGCAAAGATGGATTCGAACCACCGAAGGCGTAAGCCAGCAGATTTACAGTCTGCCCCATTTGGCCACTCTGGTATTTGCCCTTATTTCTTAATTGCGATGCAAAGATACGAACTATTTTTGTAACTTCCAAGCATAATCGACCATTTTTATTGCAGTTAGTGCAAATTCTTCGCCTTTATTGCCTAATCTGCCCCCCGAACGCTCCTCAGCTTGCTCATGATTGTTAACTGTGAGCAATCCGAAAATCACTGGAATATCGCCTTTGGTGTTCAATTCTGCCACGCCTTGCGTCACACCTTGGCAAATATAATCAAAGTGCGGTGTATCGCCACGTATTACGCAACCAAGGATTATGATACCATTCACATGACCGAACTTTGCCAGTTGTGATGCAGCATATATCAGTTCAAAACTGCCCGGCACACGTTCTACCTTTATATTGCCTTCGGCCACACCATTCTTTTTGAGTTCACTAACCGCCCCATCAAGCAATTTGTCGGTTATATGGTTATTCCACTCTGTGGTGATTATGCCAAAACGCATTTCGCTGGCATCAGGCACTGGTATGGTTTGGTCGGCTGTATATGAATAATTAGAAGATGACATTTTATATATGTGTGTTATATGTGTGCAAAAAAAGAGTGGCTGCGGCTTGCAGAGTTCTTATCAGTTTATTAAGACCTACTCACTTGCAAGGCGCAGCCACCGCATTATTGTAAATTACAAATTGTATCAGTTACCGAATACAAGGTTACTTTGAAAGTCTTTCAATGTACTTATCAATTACAGCATCAAGCACCACACCATTTTGTTGTTGACGGCTGCAAATCGGTGCTGAAGGATACTTGCTCTTTATGTCTTGATACAATTTCAAAGCATCGTCCTTCTTGTTCTGGCTTTCAAGAACAAGTGCCGCATCAAACAAGGCCTGTGAGCTGAGCGCAGGCACATCTGTAGCATCAGCTGCCTTCTTAAAGGTCTCAACAGCCTTGTCAAGCTGCTTGTCAGTTGCATAAGCATTAGCAAGGGCATAAAGTGCTTGTGCCGATACGGTCTTGTCACCCTTTACGTCAAAGGCTTCCAAATATTTGATAGCCTCCTTGGTCTTGCCCAACTGAAGGTTGCAGATACCAGCCTCATACTTGGCAATGTTGCCTGCATTGGTTGAGCTGTACTTGTCAGCGATTTTAGTCAAGCCGAGCGTCTTGCCTTCACCTTTCAAAGCGTGCTCGTAATCCTGACTCATCAGATATTTTTGCATTACGATACCAAGGCACTCCTGTGCTTTTTCCTCACGAGGCTTTGAATAGCCAAAGATGTAGGCAGGAATACCACCTGCAATGACTAAGACCACTACAACGGCCGTGATTACTTGCTTTTTGTACTTGATGAAAAATGCTTCGGTCTTGGCCAAAGATTCGTTCACATCGAGTGTTTGGTTGTTCTTCTGATTGCTCATAATATGTTTTTTCTTTATTTACAGATTGCTTTGACACTCATAACCCTTTAAGCATCAATGGGTTGACAAATGCAGCGCAAATTTACAACTTTCCACCCATGTACTGAAATAAACCACTACTTTTTTTACCTCACGCAAGCACGTACATTGATAAAAAGGATTATTTTGACAGCACACAGCGCGCTTTAAGCTGCCGTTTACTTTGTTTTTGACTCATCAAGGTGTAACTTTGCATTGTCTTAAGCCGTCGGCGGAATTTCTGGTTAATGGGTTTACAGGTTAAAGGGTTAGCAGGTTAACTGGTTAACAAGTTCTTTACTAATTCCGCCTGCGCGTTGTCTTAACGCTATTATTTAGCATACACATGATATTAAACCATCTCACCATAACCAACTACCGCAACATCGGCGTAGCCAGCCTTGAGTTTTCACCCAACATCAACTGTTTGGTGGGCGCAAACGGCATGGGCAAGTCGAATGTGCTCGATGCCATATACTACCTGTCGTTTTGCCGAGGCTTTGCCAGTGCACAGGACGCTCTCAATGTCAACCACGACACAGACTATTTCATATTAGAGGGCGACTACACCGACGATATCGACAGCCACAAGCGTGTGTGCTGTTCACTCAAACGGGGTGCACGCAAAAGGCTCAAGGTTGACGGCAAGGACGTCAAACGCATCTCCGAGCACGTTGGCCACATACCGCTCGTCATCATTGCCCCTGCCGATTCAGCATTGATTTTAGGCGGCAGCGAAGAGCGGCGGCGCTTTATGGACATGGTCATCATGCAGTACAGTGCCCCCTACCTCGACGCTCTCATTCGTTATGACAAGGCGCTGAAACAACGCAACGCCTTGCTCAAACAAGAGGCTGAGCCCGACAGCTCGGTTTTGGACGTGCTGGAGGATATGATGTCTATGAGCGGACAAGTTATCTATGAGCAGCGCAAACAATTCATCACAGATTTTCTGCCCATCTTCACCGACTTGTACACGCAACTTTCGGGCAACACCAACGAACAGGCCGGCATAACATACACCAGCCATGGCGACCGTGGCGAACTACGTCCGCAACTGCACGACTGGCGTGCCAAGGAACGCATCGTGGGCTACTCACTGCACGGCATGCACAAGGACGAACTCGAACTTACACTCAACGGCTTCGGAGTCAAGCGTGAGGCATCACAAGGCCAACAAAAAACGTTCTTCATTGCCATGAAACTGGCACAATTCATCTTTCTAAAGAACAAAGGCGAGCACCGTGTTCCATTATTATTGCTTGACGACATCTTCGACAAACTTGACACCAACCGCGTGGAACGCATCATTTCTTATGTCAGCAACCAAAACTTTGGACAGATATTCATTACAGACACCCGCCGCGAACACCTCGACCGCATACTTGCCGCCACACAACACGACTATAAACTGTTCAATGTTACAAATGGCGAAGTAAGCCAGGTGTAGTAAAAAGAGGACAAGTTTATACAAACTTCTATATAACAAAGTTCAAATATCATCTTTGTTATTATCTCAATTTGTTTGCC